>SNQW01000013.1_pt1 | contig 274521 bp, 229 predicted proteins | sample 2580511 | NCBI WGS metagenome assembly SNQW01 (sample SAMN10953775, study PRJNA522744) | food fermentation metagenome | isolation source: 8-hour incubation of native-enriched microbial consortia from nixtamalized... | place: Mexico | collected 2017-09-24
AAAAATCAAACAGATGGGCTATGAAGTTGAACTTCATGAACTGAATTCAGTATAAACCCATATTATGGAAAAAAAGAATCAAACACCCCCCCTTTTTGTTTCGACGCGCTTCCACACTTTAACGCGTTGAGTTATTTTTCGTATAAATGGAAATAGATACGCATCTTGGCGGGAAGCGTTCTCCTATCGGCCCCGTCCGACAAACGACTGTTATAGTTTTGAGCCCTTATTTGCCCATTATCCTCCGACTGAAAACCCTTCGTATTGTTCCGCCAGTGCTCGCACCGCCCGCAAATTACGTGAAGGAACGCCGACTACCGGGATAACGCAACATGGCGAAAGAATGAATGGCCGGCCTTCCATTTGCCGGCAGGCGTCCGCGATTTCGCTTTCGATATCCCGGATCTCTGGGCCAAGCAGAGTCGTGCGGCCGTTGATTCCACCCATAATCGCGCCGGAAAAATGCCGTTTTCCCAAGGATAGCGGGACGGCCGGCACCGTTCTGCGGTCGGCCCAATTCAGCACATCCACCGGATAATCCCCGGCGTTGCCGATCCGGATATGGTCGCCGTGCATATGGAGAATGCTGAACCGTAGCCGTGGTTTGACCGCATAAAGCACCTTCAAGGCATAAGGTTTTTCAAACCTTTGATACGTTTCTTCATCAAACGGATCATCGTTTGCCGTTTGAGTGGAGAAGTACAGGCTGTCGCCGCCGGCATCGAGACAATGGTGAATGAAATCGATCACCGTATCGGCAATCCTCTCCAATGCCTGTTCCAGCACTTGCGGATGATGGCGGATCGAATCCAGCAGCACTTGGTCTCCGGACAGCTTTTGAGCCAGCGTTAATGGACTGAACGCGGTCACCAAATTCGGCTTGCCGCCGCTGTAGACGTCCGCCAGAAGTCCGCAAGCTTTGGCGATTTCGCCCAACCTACCTGCGGATGGGTCCAGCCTGACTATACGTTCCCATTCCGCAGCCTCGCTCACCGCGTATTTCGTACATTTCGGTACTCCGAGATGATTGCAGCCTTCAAAGCGGCTCCCCCACCCCAACACTTGAACTGCGGCGGCGGGAGCGGCCCGAACCATATCCCAGTCGTATTGATTTTGAAATTCGATTTCCCGGCCGGCCATTTCCTCCGCATTTTCCATAAAGCCTTTAGCGCTGTGCCTGGACATCCAGACCGGAAGTCGGTCCGGCAGATCCCCCCGTATAACCCTTAGCACGCGTTCCAATGAATTCAAGTCATTGCCTCCTGTTTTTCATACTTGTTCAACGTTAGATTGGCGTTTACGGGTATAGCCGTTCTAGATCGCCGCGTGGAACCAAAACAGCTTCAAAAAAGCCGAGGACGCTTCTTTCCTAAAAGAATGCGCAGTTCCTGCAGGCACCAGAAAGGCGGCCCCGGGCTCTATGTTAAATTCCTTCGCACCGATTCTGGCCCACCCGGCACCCTCCAACACAAAATATCCCTCCTGATCCGCATGAATTCCCGGATTGTTGTATTGCTCCGACGTAAAGACGGTCACGTCGGCCGAACACCCGGCGACACAGCCGTTTTTTTCGTCCAGCAGCCTGTAAGTCCGGATGGTGGAAAGCCTGCCCCGGTATATCCTGTAAATAAACAACCCTGCTCATCCTTTTTCATCTCCGTTTCTTCAATTATTACGACATGAATTTAAACGACCCTTTTACCGCTCTTATATACACCTGCCGGATGCTGCACTCGGCGGATATCTTGAAGCGGGTTTCCTTCCAGCACGACGATATCCGCGGCCTTGCCCTCCTCCAACGTGCCGTACCGGTGATCGATGCCGAGCAACTCGGCCGCCGTTCGGGTCGAGGCCACGATGGCCTCCATCGGTGTCATCGCGTATTCCGCCATCAGCGCCAGTTCGAACGCGCTGTTCTCATGCAGGTTCAGCCGGGTTCCCGAATCGGTCCCGAAGGCAATTTTAACCCCGGCACGATACGCTTTGCGGAAGCTTTCGACAGCGATCTGCCGCGCTTCCTCTTTAGCTTCGATCAACCGTGCCGACGCTCCGCTCTGCCGTAAATATTCGATGCCGAAATAAGACGCGGACAAAGTCGGCACAATATACGTGCCTCTTTCCAGCATGGCCTCGATCACCTCGTCATCGAGTACGGATGCATGCTCGATCGACTCCACCCCGGCAAACACTGCGTTTTTAATGCCCGCCAAGCTAGTGGCATGCGCCATCGTTTTTTTTCTAGCCCGATGCGCTTCCTCCACGGCAGCTTCAATTTCCTCCCGGGTAAACATAAACTCGTCGTCCGGGTTGTTGGAAGCGATCACCTTAATGATGTCGGAGCCGGCGTTAACTTGTTCCCGTACGGCCTTTTTTACCTCTTCCCGGCCGTCGCATTCCCTGGCCCATTGCTTCCCGTGGCCGCCAGTGATCGTCAGCGCTTTTCCCACCGTCACAAGACCCGGCCCTTCGATAATGCCGTCTTCCAGGCACTTTCTGACCTCGATATTTACAAAATCGGGACCGTCGGCATCGCGCAAAAAAGTAACGCCCGAACGCAAATATTTGCCGAGATTCTGAATCGCGCGTGCCGTCCGTCTTTGCACGCTTTCCACGCGGATATTGCTGTCCGGATCACGCGGCTCCATAATGATGTGCACATGCGTATTGATCAAGCCAGGCAATAACCAGCGGCCGGACAGATCCACAATCCGGGCGCTTTCCGGCACAGGGATATCCTCTACCGGTCCCAACCGGGCGATTCGCTCTCCATCGATCAGCAGCCCTCCGTTTTCAATCGGAGCATTTCCGTGACCAGTAATTATCGTTGCGCCCTTTAAAAAGATCGTTTTCCCCATCGTCTAAAGCCTTCCTCTCCAATTTGTCAATTTTAGCGTTGGCCTAAAGCAGCGTTAGCGATTCAATCAAGGCTTAGTCTGAGTCAGTTTCCGGATTCAGTGCCTCACTCAGTCCGTCCCCCATAAAATTAAAGGCCAGCACCGTGATCAAGATCAGCAGGCAAGGCGGAAGCCAGAGCCACGGCATCGAGGTAAGCACCGTCAGCGACTTGGCATCCGTCAGCATGTTGCCCCAACTGGCCAGCGGCGGCTGAATACCTAAACCGAGGAAGCTAAGCGACGCCTCCGTAACGATAAAACCCGCCACCTTGAAGGTCGAGTTTACGAGAATCGGTGCCATGATGTTGGGGAGCAAGTGGGCAAACAGAATCCTTCCCTTCGAAAGTCCCATCATGGCGGCGGCTTTGATAAAGTTCATTTCCTTTACGGCGAGCACGCTGCCCCTTACCAGCCGTGCGATCCCCGGCCAGCTGAGCAGACTTAGGACCAGAATGATCTTCTCCAGCCCCGAGCCGATTAGACCCACGATGACCAATAGCAGAATCATCGGTGGAAAGGTCATGACGATGTCGGCGGTCCTCATGATAATCGCATCCGCCAGACCGCCGAAATAACCGGAGATCAGTCCAAGCACCGTGCCAATTGCCGCACAGAGCAGGGTGGTCGCAATCCCAACGATCAGCGATACCCTTGAGGCATAGATTAAACGGCTCAGCAGATCGCGCCCCAACTGATCGGTTCCCAGCCAATGCGCGAAGGATGGCTCCGCGCCGAACTGATCGGTCATCGTATAGGGATTTTGCGGAGCAATGGCCGGAGCAAACACGGCCAGAACCGTTAACAGAAAGAGGATTAGAAGCCCGGCCGCGGACCGCTTTTTGCGTAAAAACCGGCGTATGATAGCCGTTTTCCCTCCGCTGCCGTCAAGTCCGCCGGCGGACCGGACGCTTATCTCTTCGGGATTCCCTTCTAGTTTTATGGCCTTTTCCATTTTTAAAACCCCATCCTTCATTTATATCTGATGCGTGGATCAATGACGGAATAGACCAGATCCGTAACAAGGTTAACCATCATCACCGTGACGGCCGTGATCAAATTTATGGCCATTAATGTCGGATAATCGCGCAAAATCACCGATTGATAGGTCAACATGCCAAGGCCGGGCCATGAAAAAATCTGTTCCACCACGACCGATCCACCCAGCAGTGTCGCAACCTGCAGGCCGGTTACGCTGACAATGGGGTTCAAGGCGTTGCGCAAGGCATGCACGCAAATCACTCTGAATTCACTAAGGCCTTTGGCCCGCGCAGTACGCAAAAAATCCTGATGCATCGTTTCCAGCACGCTGGCACGCACGTACCTGACCTGGGTCGCGGCAACAGCAAGCGAAAGCGTCGCTACCGGTAAAATGAGATGCTGCAGCCGGTCCGCCAGGCCGGAGCTTTCTCCAATGGAAAACATGCCGCTGGACGGCAGCAGCTTTAATTTGACGGAGAAGACAAAGATAAAAATCAGCGAAAACACAAACCCGGGCACCGAAACGGCAATCAAAGCCCCCGTCGTCACGGCATGATCGATTTTGGAGCGCGGTTTGGCCGCACTGAGAATACCTAGAGGAACGGCCGCGATCAAGCCGACGATCAGGGCTAGCCCTGTCAACAGCAGCGTCGGTCCCAGCGCGCCGCCCACCATTTCCGATACCGGCCGGAAGGTGCTGAGCGAATAGCCGAAATCCCCCTGCAGGGCGGCTTGCAGCCATTTGCCGTAGCGAACGGGCAAAGGATCGTTCAGCCCCAGCGCTTCCTTCCGGGCCTGGATGCTCTCCGGAGATTGATTGGGGTCAACCATCATATCTACCGGGTCCCCCGGCGCCAGGTTAATCAGGATGAAATTGATCACCGTGATGCAAAAAATGATCAGAACGGCCGTCAGCAATCGGCGAATGATATAGTTGGACATAGGCCATGATCCTTTCATTCCCTTTAGTAATAAAGGTAGTTCAAAAAGTCGTCTTTTGATCACGCAGCAGTTCATGAAGTAGATTCGACATCGAATCTTGAATTCAGCCGGGCCTTCCGTTGCTCACGTAGGTTTTTCCTACGCTCCGCTACTCAGTCCCTAGCTTCATCCAACCTTCTCGGTGCTGAAAACCCGAATTTTTGAACACATACTAAAAAATGCACGCGTACGAATGCCCATCAGCCTTTTCGAAGCTTTGGCTCGGGCTAAGATGCGGAGTTTGGCTCCCGCACAGATCGCTTGCGTGCGGGCAGCGGCCGTAAAATTTGCAGCCGCCGGTGTGCGCGGCGGGGCCTGCGGCCTCCCCCTGAAGCAGAACTCTGTCCAAGCTCCGCCGTTTTGGATGCGATATGGGCTGAGCGCCCAACAAAGCTTTAGTGTAAGGATGCTTGGCACGGTGAAAAATATCGTCAGCCTTCCCCAGCTCGACGATACTTCCCAAGTACATGACCGCAATCCGGTCGCTTACGTATTGCACGCTTCCCAGACCATGGGCTATAAATATATAAGTGAGCCCGTATTGCTGCTGCAAATCTTTCAGCAAATTCAATACCTGCGCCTGAATCGACACGTCCAGCGCCGACACCGGCTCGTCGCATACGATCAGCTTAGGTTTAAGGGCAAGCGCCCTTGCAATGCCGATTCTCTGCCTTTCGCCACCTGACAATTCGGCCGGAAATTTGGCTTTGCACCGGCCTGCCAATCCTACGTTGTCCATCAGCTCATTTACCCTTTGCGGAATTTCGCTTTTTGGCGCCAGACGATGTACACGGAGCGGCTCGGCCAAAATATCATAGACGCTTTGCCGCGGGTTCAGCGAGGAGCGAGGGTCCTGAAAGATCATTTGAATGTCCGTGCGTATCCTCTTCATTTCGTTGCGGCTACAGTTGACAATGTCCGTTCCCGAAAACAGAATGCGCCCTTGCTCGGGTTTTTCCAGTCCGACAACCGACAGAGCCAGGGATGATTTGCCGCTGCCCGATTCTCCCACTAATCCTAGTGTTTCACCAGGATATAAGTCGAAGCTTACCCCGTCGACCGCCTGCACCCAGCCAACCGTTTTTTTTCATCATCCCTTTTTTGACGGGATATCCTTTTTTCACGCCTTCAACCCTTAAGAGCGGCCCGGATTTTTGTTTGGCCCCGCGGTCTACGCCCATTCGCGCCCGCCTCCTTCCGCCCGTTCTTCATAAAGCCAGCAGCGCACGCGGTGATGATCCCCTATCCGCCGCAAGGGGGGCGATTCCGCCTGGCAGCGTTCCGCAGCAAAAGGACAGCGATTCAGAAAGCGGCAACCGCGTATGTCTTCATAGCCGACAGGTACGCTGCCCTTGATCGGTTCAAGCCGAACGCCGGCGTCAAGGCCCGGGATCAATTGCATCAATCCCTGCGTATACGGATGCAGCGGATTATCAAACAAAGCGTTCACTTCAGCCTCCTCCACGACTTGGCCCGCATACATCACAATAACTTTGTCGGCCATCTCGGCGACCACACCGAGATCGTGGGTAATCAGCATAACCGACATACCCATCTTTTGCTGCAGCTTCCGGATGAGCTCCAAAATTTGGGCCTGAACCGTAACGTCCAGCGCAGTGGTCGGCTCATCGGCAATAAGCAGTCTAGGGCTGCAGGACAGCGCCATGGCGATCATGACCCGCTGCCGCATTCCTCCCGACAAAGCATGCGGGTAAGCGTCGATCACTCTTTCCGCATTCATGATCCCCGCTTTGTTTAGCATTTCGATCGCGAACTTTCTCGCTTCTTGCTTGTTCATTTTCAAATGCAGCTTTAACACCTCTCCCATCTGAAAGCCTACGGTAAAAACCGGGTTCAAAGAGGTCAAAGGCTCCTGAAAGATCATAGCTAACTTATTGCCGCGTATTTCGCGCCACTCTTTCTCGTTCAATCCCGCAAGATTCGTTCCGTCCAACAGTACCCGGCCGCTTCGAATCCGGCCCGTTCGCCCCTGCAGGCCCATAATGGACAGGGCGGTTACACTTTTGCCGCAGCCGGATTCACCCACGATGCAAAGGGTTTCCCCGGCGTCAAGAGCGAAGTTGATATCGTCCAGAACCCGGATTTCCTTGCCTCCGTTCAGATATACGGTCTTAAGGCGATCGACGACAAGAAGCGGCTGCATCACCGGACATCCCACTGGTACACATTGTTGTAGAAGCCGAAGGCTTTCGGTTCTCCGCCAAGATTAACGCGTTGGTTAACGGCAAAAATAATTTTCTCGCCATACAGAAACGGGGTCGGGAAATCATTGCCGAATATCTCCTGAACTTTGTTATAGGCGGCCTTACGTTGCTCCGTATCTACGATTTTCAGGCCCTCGGTCAGCCAATGGTCAACATCCGCATTGTTGTACTTGCCCAGGTTGAAGCTTCCGGTTGATTTAATCAGAAATGAAACGTCCGGTTCGACCGGAGACAAACCGTATCCGAAGATAACCAGATCAAACTCGCCGGCCCTTGCTTTCGCAAGTGCTGTGGCATGGTCATACTGCTCGACCTTGACGCCGATCCCCGCTTCGGTCAGCTGGTTCGCCACGATCTCGGCCGCTCTGACCGCCGTTTGGTCTCTGGTCCCCACTACAAGACGCAACGTTTTGCCCGCATCCCAGCCGGCTTCCTTCAGCAAACTTTTCGCTTTCTCCGGGTCGTGAACGACCGCGGACAGGCCGGCGTTGTAAAATACGTTATTGTCAAGGTACGGTCCCTGCGCCGGCGTGCCCGCGCCTTTCAGCACTCCGGCGACGAGCGCATCCCGGTCCAAGGCGTAGCTGATGGCCTGCCGCACCCTTGAATCCGTAACGGTTTGGGTATTGATGAACAAAATTCTGGCGCGGATCGGCTGCCTGGTCACATAGGTCGTTACGCCGGCCAACGTCCTAACCCGTTCGTAATCGTCATACGGTACGCTGCTGGCGTTCAGGTCGATCTCTCCGCTCTCCAATTGGGCGGTAATATTCGCGGCCGTAAGAATTTTAAAATTCAGTTGTCCGATCTTGGGCGCCCCATTAAAATAGTCCGGATTGGCCGAGAGCTGCATGTATTGATCCTGTTGGTAAGCAACCAGCTTGTACGGTCCGTTTGTCACGGTAGGCTTCTGGAACAATTCCTAGGTGGGGAACTGCTCGATCGGCACATCCTTCAGCACATGTTCCGGCAAAGTGCGAAGCACGGTAAAGATGCTTTTGACAACATTATCGTTTACCGGAAACTTGGTTCTAAAAGTCAGCGTATGATCATCCACTTTGGCGATGCCGGACACCACGCCGTCCGCGGACAGCGAGTAGCCCGAATCGTCGGTTCCCTCAAACACGTAGAATTTTGAGGTCATGACCGCAGTCGCGTTCTTGTTCGTAATCGATTTTACGGTAAACAACACATCATCGGCCGTCACCGGCTCTCCATCGGTCCATTTGGCCCGTTCGTTCAGCTTGACGGTATAAGTCTGATTATCCTCCGTCGTCACCGAATCGGCCAGCAGCGGCCAAAAGGTACCGTCATCGTCGTATTGCAGCAAAGGCTGGAAAAACAGATCGAGGATTGCGTCATCGGACCTTTCCAAAGTGTTGAAATTGACGGGCATGGCGGAGATCCCGATGTTAAGGGACGACGATTCTGCCGTCCCGGTTTTGGCCGCATCGGCGGTGTTCGCCGTTTTGGCAGCGGACGAGGTATCCGCCGATTGACCCGCGGTGTTTCCTCCGCCGCAGGCCGTCAGTGTGAGCAGCAGGACGGCGCAGGCGAACAGGGCGGCCGCCTTAAAACGGCCTGGCCCGGTTCCCGGGAAACTCCGGAAAGACAGCTCGGATTGTATCTGAAGCCAATGGTTCTTCATAGGTTCCCCTCCTCGTATTTCTATTTCTGCAAGGCGATTTCCGGCAGTTTCAGCGGTATCGTCTGTGTTTTTGAATTGCCGAGCCAAGTGCTGAAGATGGCTGTATGCGCCGCTACCGCTCCCCCGCCGGCCAGAATGATGGCATCCTCCGGATTACGCAGGAACGGGACCAGACCGTCGTAAGGATTGCCGTGCACCCATTTCGGCCATCTTTTCCGATCCACCTGGGTGCCGGCATTTTTCAACAGCGAGTAGGGCTGACGGGCGTTTTCATACAAATATTGCTTGATATCGTCCTTCGTCCACCCAGCTTTGGCAAGTCTTTGCCGATGCGCGGGGTTAAACACAACGATGAATTCCCCCGGGTTGTAATCGCCCCTTGTTCCCGGCGTAGCGATATGCCGGGCCGCCAGATACAAAATATTTTCCGCCAGATCGCTTTCATCCACCATCAAATTCGGATTGATCGTTGCCGCCACCGTAATCGTCGTATCCCCGGAGTACCCTTTTTCCACATGGTAAGGCGACCAAGGCGTATCCAAATCCTCCGCAAAGGCCAATCCCCTTCGGGTCATATTGCCAAAGGTGCCGAAGCTGCCCGCGCCGGGGAATGCTCCTCCAACGCCGAATATCGTCAGAGTGATCGCCCGGCCGATCGTATTGTTCGCCCGGTTTCCGGGACCGAACAGGCCGAAGCCCGACTCCATGCCAATCTGCTTGGCATAGGGACCGCTGACAATGATGGATGGCCATACCTCGCCGGTCGTCGTCACGATGCCTCCCAGATTGAATTCCGGGGCCTTCATCGCGATAAACGCCGTTTCCAGAATCGGATAGTATTCCGGTTTGCAGCCGGCCATCACGGCATTGGCCGCCAGCCGTCTCGGCGTAAGCACCCCATTGCGCGGCGGCACCTTTAAAATTTCTTCATCCGGCGAGAGCAAAGAATATTCCAACATGCGGTTAACCCGGTCCTCGGTAGGCGGAATCACCGGCAGCCCGTCATAAGCCCGGTTGGCCTCCAGATAATCCATCAGGTCTTCGGGCGACGGCAAAATCTCGATGGCAAGCCTGCCCTCCTTATCGCTGTATGCCGCCGCTTCCTCCGCCTTGCCCACGACAATCTCCCGTTCCACGCTTGGTTTGGTGAAATTTTTGACGCTGTTGTATGCGCCGTACTTTCCCTCCAGCTTGCCGGTATCCTGCGTAGTCAAAATCGCTTCGATATCCTTCAGAATGGACAAGGCATAAGTGCGGATATCCTCTACCGGCAAGTCGCCGGCCAAGCCGGTCGGTGTGCTGATCGTAATGATCGGCAGCGAGGGAAGCCCCAAGCCAGCGGCGTTAAAAGCGGCGGACGTGGCAAAGATGGGCGTGTAGACCGTAGCCGTCGGAATTCCCAGCTTCTCCAGAGCTACACCGTCTTTGGCCAGACCGGTCGAGCAGGAGCCGCAATCTCCAATCGCTCCAACGACGGCATCCGCTTTGGCCAAGCGGTCAATTTGCTCCTGCGGCAAAGGCTTGGCAAGATGGGGCTTAAATTCATAAATGGAGCAGACCGCCCCCTTGGCTTCAAGATATTTTTTGACTTCTTCCAAAATAATGTCCGCACGTGGCTTAGCGTTGTCCAGCAGTCCGATCGTTTTCCCCCGCAAACTGTCCAGACGGGGGGCAAGGCTGCTTTGCTCGGAACCGGAGAAGCCCAGCGGATTTAAAATGGAACGCGGATGTTTCCGAATTTCGATTTCCTGTTGAATAGACATGAATGATACCTCCAAAAAGTTAAATTTGTTCGCTGTCGTCCGTCAACGAAACGTTCACCTTCAGATCAATACCGAACTGATTTTTTATTGCGGAAGCCAGTATTTCCTGAGTCACTTCCGGCGGCATAATGCATTCTCGGCATGCATCCTGCCCCAGCACAATGCGGACATCGATGGCGTCCGGCGTAATACGGACGGCCCGAAGGTCGCCTCCATCCGCCGCAAAGGGTTCTTTAAAGCTATCGATAACAGAATGAATCCTTTCCTCTAGGCTATTTCCCAAGTGCCACCCCTCCTTAAATTTCAGACTGCCGGACGTTTGCCGTCCGTTCCTGCTTCTTATTCCAATCGGGCAATTTTTAAATATATCCTATTCCGATTAGTATACTTATAATTTATCCTTGATTATCTCCGAAATCCAATATATTGTTATCATTAATATATAGCCTGACAGCTATAAGCAAAGGAGTGGAGCCGGAGTGGACTTGCAGCAATTGAAATATTTTCAGACCGTAGCCAAACTGGAGCATATGTCGATGGCGGCGAATGAGCTGCATATTGCCCAGCCCACACTCAGCAAAATGATTTCCCGGTTGGAGGAACATCTTGATGTTCCTCTATTTGATCGGCAGGGGCGGCGAATCAAGCTCAACCTTTACGGAAAAACGTTCTTGAATACGGTGGATAAAATGTTTGCCGCATTGGAGGAAGGGGAGCAGGAATTGCAACGAATCCGCGGACTGCAGCGCGAGAAAATATCCATTGCGCTAAATATCCCATCCCTGCTGCCGGCCCTTATGGAGGGCTTCCTGTCCCGCCATCCTCAAATCAGCATCACACATGAAATTGGGGCGAATCAGGAAATGCTGCGTAAACTTGAAAATAATGAAATTAATTTCAGTATCTGCTCGCCGCCCATTGAAGGCGAGAATATCGAATGCATCCCGCTGCTGGTCGAGGAAATTTTTCTTGTCGTACCCCGGGATCATTCCCTTGCCGGCCGGAAAAGCATCCGCCTGAGCGAGGTGGAGAACGAACCTTTTATCACTTTTAAAAAAGGGTATGGGCTGCGTGAGCTGACCGATTCCTTCTGCCGGCAAGCCGGATTCGTCCCGAAGATCATCTATGAGGGTAGCGTAACGACCGAGGAGCCCAAAGCGCTGGTCAGCTCCGGTCTGGGCATTGCCCTGCTGCCGCCCATCCATAAATGGAGCAGTCCGTTCGTGGCCTACCCGGCGTTCATCCATATTGAGGAGCCGGTCTGCACCCGGACCATCGGCCTGTCCTATGTCCGAAACCGCCATCTCCCGGAAGCGGCGCGCCAATTTATTACCTATGTTGTCGATTATTTCAGGGAATAAAAATAAAATGAGTGACCACGGATAAGGAAAAGCCCCGATCTAATCGGAGCCTTCTCATAGCCGTTCTTATTTTAATCGTTGCTATCCCTAACCTCCACCTTAACCATCCGGTCGCCGCGTTTTAAGCGGTCTACGTGCTCCATCCCGGAGATCACCCGGCCAAAAGCCGTATGGCGGCCGTCGAGATGGGGCTGGGCCGAATACGCGATAAAAAACTGGCAGCTTCCCGTATCTTTACCGCTGTGGGCCATCGATACCGTGCCCCGGACATGCTTATGAGGATTGTTCAAAGTTTCGCAGGGGATGGGGGTTGTCCCGCCCCGCCCCGTTCCTTCGCTGCAGCCGCCCTGAGCGACAAATCCGTAAACGACACGGTGAAAGGTTAATCCATCATAGAAGCCCCGATTGGCCAACGCTTCGAAATTGGCGACGGTTCCCGGAGCTTCGCGCTCAAACAGTTCGATTTCCACCGTCTGCCCGTTCTCAAGCGAAATCGTTGCCCGCTTCATTCCCTTCTTTCCCCCTGTCCCCCAAACGCCGGATAAACGAAATCTCCGCCGATTTGGGCATAGGTTTTCGTGGCCGCCGCCGGATTATACAATTCCTGCACCTTAGCGGCTGCAAGCGCCTCAAGCCCGCTGTCCCCGTTAAGCCAAAAGACCTCCGAACGAGGGTTCATCCCCAGCAGCAAATTAATCAGTTCCTGTACCTTCATGTTCGCTTTCAACACCTTTCCTCTTTAAAAGAATTCAACGGGTGCACCGCAACGTCATCCTCGATCCGTCAAGCCTGTCACTTGCGAAAGCGATGGGCCGGATGGTCTGCGGGCAGCCGGCTCCGGCCGGCACCGAACAACCTCTCCCGGAACGTCCCTTCCGCGTATTCCGTCTTATACAGGCCACGCCGCTGCAGTTCAGGCACTACCAGCTCCACGAAGCGGCGGATATCAATCGGGGCCACAAATTGCAGTAGATTAAAGCCGTCGATGCCCGTCTGCTCCGCCCATGCCTGCATCTCGTCGGCAATTTGCCGCGGGTCCCCGACCAGCACTTTCTGCTGCGCGCCGATTCCGCTGATTTCCTGCATCAGTTCGCCGGCCGTCCGCCGTTTCTCCACGGAGTCCTTGACAAATCCCGCCGCCGTCTGGTGGCGCTCCGTCCCTTTAAATTCCACGTATTCCTTCGGATCAAGCGCCGCCAGATCGTAGCCGGATAAGCCGCATATATACGCCAGCGCCGCTTCCCTGCTCCAGTACCGGCCATATTCTTCATATCTCTCCCGGGCTTCACGTTCGGTTTCCCCGGCAATCGCGATAATGACGCTGAAAAATTTCACGCTGTCCGGCCTGCGCCCGTACCTTGCCGCGGCGGTGCGGACCTTGTCGATATTGCGCTTTACTTCGGCGGCGTCATTACCTACAACGATGACCGCTTCCGCGTGCTTGGCGGCAAATTCCACGCCTCTGCCGGAACTCCCGGCCTGGAACAGGACCGGAGTACGCTGCGGAGACGGCTCCGAGGTATGCGGCCCTTCCACGCTGAAATATTTGCCCCGGTGGTTGATTTTGTGGATTTTGGCCGGGTCAAAATATATGCCCTCGTTCAGATGCCGCACATTGGCGTCCTCCTCCCAGCTTCCCTCCCAAAGCTTATATTCCACCTCCGCGAACTCGTCGGCGATCTCATACCGCTCATCATGAGGAATCAGGCCCTGCAGCCCGTGGTTTCTGGCCTGGCTTGCCACCACCGAGGTAACAATGTTCCAGCCGATGCGCCCTGCGGTCAGATGATCGAGCGTGGTTATTTTTCTGGCAAAAGAAAATGGAGGCTCATAGGTCGTGCTCGCCGTCACGACAAACGACAAATGCCGGGTCGCCTGAGCCATCGCGGGCACGAGGCAAAACGGATCATTGCTCGGAAACAGCACCGCCTCCCGGATTTCGGGATCGCTGCTGTTTTTGTACACATCCGCCGTGCCCGAACTGTCCGCCAGAAAAAGAGCATCAAACAGCCCCTTTTCCAGCAGTTCCGCCATTTCCACCCAATAGGACAGCTCCTTGTACCGGTGGCGCCCTTCCTCGGGATGTCTCCATAATCCATGTCCCACCTGCGCGGCGCAGTTCATATCGAACGCATTTAAGATCAGTTTTTTACCCATGTTCCGCACCTCCTGTAATTTCCGCAATCGCCCGCGCGGCCAGCCCGGCCAGCACGGCATCCTCCATCGGCGGATTATGCAGCCCAAACCGCACATCCCGGTACAAGCGCTGCAGCGGGTGCTCCCGGGACAGGCCGTGCACCCCTGTAATCCGCAGGGCCAGGTCGACGACGGATAGCGCCGTCTGCACGACAAACGTTTTGGCTCCGCCGATGTCGGGAGCGGCCAAGCTGCGCCAGGCCGCGTCGGAAGCCGCAGCCTGCTCCCACTGCCCGGCCACTGCGTACAAATAATGCCGCGCTGCCGAGATCTCCAGCTCCATTTGGCCGATTTTTTGCCGGATATGCGGCAGATGGATGATCGGCCGGTCCAGGCTATTCGGCTGGTAGTCGGCCGCGAAGGCGATCGCTTCCCGGCGCGCGGCCAGCGCGATGCCCAAATAGCAGGCCGGTATGCTCAGCATATAAGGGCTCAAGCCAGGCTTGGGCCGCTCCGCCTCCGTCCGGTGTTCATATACTTTGGCCTCAGTCGGGAGTTGGACGCCCTGCATCACCAGATTATGGCTGGCCGTGCCCCGCATCCCGACCATATTCCATACGGGATCGATGAAGACGCCGGGCGTGTCCCGCGGGATCAGAAAGCTCGCCACTTGCTCGGTTGACGTATCGAAAGCCGAGACGAGAAAAAATCCGAGCGCCGGCGACAGCGTGGTGAAAGTTTTGGTGCCGTTCAGCACGTATCCCTGCTCCGTCAAGCGGGCGGTTGTCTGCGGCCGGCCGCCGCGCGAAGGACTTCCTGTACCCTTTTCCGAATCGGCCCTGTTGATCAGCGCCCCGCGCTGAACGATATCCCGGTACAGAGATGCCAAGGTTTCCTTTGTTATTAACGGATTCAGCGCCAGCTCGTACACGACGATCTGATGCCAGCCGATGGCGATGGCGGTCGGGGCATCCTCCTGGGCCAGCCGTTCCTGGCACAGCAAAAACTCGGTCAGCGTTGTTCCCTTCCCGCCATATTCGCGTGGAACCGGAAACAGGTGATATCCCGCCCGTTTCAGCTCGGCAATCAAATCCGTGTTCAGCGTGCTGTTCTCGTCCGCCAGCCGGGCGCCCGCAGCGTGTCTGGCGGCGATGGCGCCGATTTGGTCCACCAGTTCCCGCTGCTCCGGCGTCCGGGCAAAACCGTAGCGCGTGTTCATAGCGAGGCTCCCTCCAAGGCCGACGGTATTTTTGTTCTCTCTGTTCCTTCCAATTCTGCCGTCTTCACCCCGTAGGTCTCAGCCGCGCGCTCCCTGGAGATGTACTCGTTCTCCACGTCCGCCAGCGTCCGCTCCGCCGCTCGTTCCCGCGGCGCGCCGAATCCGCCGCCTCCGCCAGTCACGGCCCTAACGACCGTACCCCGTTCCACCTTCAACCGGTTCACTTTAAGCAGGCGCTGTTCCCCGGAGGTTCCCGGATTGATAATTACGACCGGCGGCGCGGCTTCCCCGCCGCCGAACAAGCCCCAGGCCGGGGTACGGGACCGCTCGAACCACAACGTCAGATAACATTCGTCCGCTTCCACCAGGAAGTCACGGTATACGCCGAATCCGCCGCGATATTTACCGGCTCCTTCAGAATCGGGCACAATCCCGTAAGCAAGCACCCGCAGCGGCGAACGGTTCTCCACAAACTCCACGGGCAAATTTTTAAAATCGCCGTTCACGACATTGATCATTCCGCTCTCCCCGTCGCCGCCTTCATAAGCGCCCCAGCCGCCGACCGTCGCTTCGACATGGGCAAACGGCTCCCCGCTCTGCGGGTCCTTGCCGGTGAACACGGTCAGCATTGAATCGCCGTAATGCGCGGCGGCCGCGCGTTCCGGCATCGCCGGGGCCAACGCCCGGCCGATCAGATCGATCAGCAGCCCGAGCGAGGAGTAATACCAGTTGCACGGATCCGGCTCCTCGGCGGCAAAAATCGTTTTCTCCGGCACATCGATGCGCAAATTGCGGAACGTGCCGCCCGATATCGGGCTCTCCGGGTCGATCAATTGTTTGAACGCCACCCGGCAGGCGGAGACGGTCTGGGCCACGCCGCAGTTAATCGCTCCCTTGGCCGTCTTCGCGGATCCGGTCAGGTCAATTTTCATTTCATCGCCGTGAATATCCACACGCACCGCCACCTTGTAGGGCTGCTGCGTAATTCCGTCGCTGTCGAGATAGCCTTCGGCAGTATACGAGCCTTCCGGCAGCGCGGCTACGGCGGCGCGATCGAGCAGTTCGGACTGGCGGAAGATCTCTTTAACCGCCAGTTCGACCACTTCCAGCCCGAAGCGCCCGTAAATCTCGCGCAGCCGCGCCTCGCCGGTGCGGCAGGCGGCGATCTGCGCCTTGAGATCGCCCTTCATAACCCGATGGAAGCGGCTGTTGAGGGCCAGCAGATCCAGCACATCCTCCCGCAGCTGTCCGGCGTCCACCAGCTTGAGCGGCGGTATGCGCAGCCCCTCCTGGTAAATCTCCGTCGTATCGATGCTCGTTGCGGCGTCTTTTCCGCCAATGTCCATCATCGCCGCCCGGGTTGCCGCGAAGCCGGTCAACTCCCCCCGGTAGAACACTGGCGAAATTACGGTAATGTCGCTCAGATGCGTTCCTTGCAAGTAAGAATCGTTCATGATGTAGACATCGCCCTCGCGGTAATTGCCGATGCCTACCCGTTCCGTGATGATCTGAACGCAAATGCCGAGATTGCCGAGGAAAATCGGCAGCCCGGAGGATTGTCCGAGCAGTTCCCCGGCGCGGTTGAAAATGCCCACACTGCAATCCTTCATTTCGTAGATCACCGGGCTGTACGCGCTGCGGAACAGACTTGTATTCATTTCCTGGGCGGTTGAATTCAGGGCGTTGCGGATAATTTCAACTAAGATCGGGCTGATGTCCTGATTACGGCTCAATCCGCTCACCTCCTATGTGTTGATGGATCTTTTCCGCCGGCTGTACCGGCTTCCTGAGATCGGCCAGCACCAAATTGCCGCGCTGATCCACCGTCAGTTCCCAATGCGGCGGCACGACGGTCGTCGCCGTCAGCTCCACCACGATCAGCGGGCCTTGCAGGCGGCTTCCCGGCAGCAGCCGGCTGCGCTCGTATACTTTCAGCAGATGCGGTTCCGCTCCGAAAATCCCCTCAAACTCGCGTACGGCGGAAGAGGTTGCTTCCGCGGAGGCGGCAGCCCTGTACGCATCGCCTTTAGGCGAAGGCACCGATGCCGTAAGCCGCGCGTTCACCAGTTCAATCTCTTCGGCGGGAGAGGAATGGCCGTACAACCGTTGGTGCAGCCGGTGAAAATCATGCTCCAAAGCGTCCAGGACTGATGCCGCGCCTTCCCGGACAGCCACATTGATCGTGTATTCCTGGCCCAGATAACGGATATCCAGCGATTTGACGAATACCGCTTCGTCCGGAGCAAATCCTTCTTCGCGCAATACCTCGGCCAATTCGCTGCGCAGCGCGGCAAAAACCTCCGCAAACTGCCGTCCGTCCAGACCCGGCAGCGTCCACTTCACCGTGCGCACGGCATCATGGCGGATGTCCGCCTGCAGCATGCCCCAGGCGGAGAAAACACCAGGACTCGCGGGCACCACAACTTCCCGGATATCCAGTTCCTCCGCGATCATCGCCGCGTGCATCGGACCCGCCCCGCCGAAGGCAAGCAAGGAGAAGCCACGCGGATCGATGCCCCGGCGCACGGTAATTTCGCGGATCGCATCGGCCATTTTATGGTTGGCGATCGCGCAGACGCCTTCGGCCGCGGTTACGCCGTCCAGTCCGATTTCCCGGCCGTAACGCTCAAATGCCCGTCTCGCTTCATCGATATCCAGCACCATCCGTCCGTCGAGAAAGTTTTCCGGGTCAAGCCGGCCTAGCACCAGGTTGGCGTCGGTAATTGTCGGCTCCTTCCCCCCGTGCCCGTAGCCTACCGGCCCCGGCCGCGCTCCAGCGCTTTTCGGGCCGACCCGCATGCCGCCGGCTTCCGACCAGGCGATGCTGCCGCCGCCGGCGCCCACGCTGATAATGTTGACCGTCGGAGCCAGAAGCGGGAACCCTTCCACTTCGGCCTCTACGGCGGTCTCGATCCGGCCGTCCACGATCAGGCTGACATCAAAGCTGGTCCCGCCCATATCGATGCCAATGGCGTTGCCCCGCCCGCTATGGCTGGCGCCGATCGCTCCGCCGACCGGCCCGGACATCAAGGCGTGCACGGCCTTGGTTCCGGCAAGCTCCGCCTTGATGACGCCGCCGTTCGATTGCATCAAATACAGATTTCCCCGGTACCCTCTTTGCCGTAATTTATTGCCCAGCGCCAGCAGATGATTTTTCGTTTTGGGCGCGACATACGCATTAAGCACGGTCGTGCTCGTCCGCTCATATTCCCGCCATTCGCGGGCCGTTTCACTGGACGTAATGACCGTGACGCCGTCGTCCATCCGCGCCTTCAGCCAGTCCGCGGCAAACTTCTCGTTGCTCGGATTCGCATAACTGTTCAGCAGGCTGATCGCCACCGCCTCGTACCGGCCCCACAACTGCTCCAGCAGCAGCTCCAAGTCCGTTTCCGCGACGGGCTGATGAACCGTTCCATCGATGCCGACGCGCTCCGGCAATTCATAGATGTCTTTGCGCTCGATCAGCGGCTTGGGCCGCCGATAGCGGTTATTGTAAATCTCCGGGCGGTTGCCGCGGCCGATTTCATAGACATCCCTGAAGCCCTTCGTCGTGATCAGCGCGCTGCGCGCGCCTCTGCGCTCGATGACGGCATTCAGGCCGGCGGTCGTTCCGTGCACGATGCTGGTCACCGCCGAATAGTCCCCCCGGACAATTTCGTCAAAGCCCTTCATAATGCCGATTTCCAGCGATTCAGGGGTGGTCGGCACCTTCGTTGTGCGGTATTCGTTTGTCAGATCGTCGACAAGTACAATGTCGGTAAAAGTTCCCCCGATATCTGCAGCCAACCGATATCTCATATATCGTAATCCTCCGTCTTGATAGATTGTCAGGTCCATTGTTAGTCCTCCATGAAGTCGATGCCGTTCACCGACGTTCACGTTAATTCAGGACCAACCTTCCAGTTTCAGGCAGGCGGCAAAGCGGCCGTCGCCGATATTTGTAAGCTTAGGCTCCCGGCGCGCGCACTCGGCGTCCGCCCACGGACACCGGGTATGAAAACGGCAGCCTGCCGGCGGATTCACCGGGCTCGGTACATCCCCTTCCAGCAATATGCGCTCCCGGTTCGCCTCCGGGTCGGATACCGGAATCGCCGAAAACAACGCTTGCGTATAAGGATGCCGGGGAGAACCGTACAACGTTCCGCTATCGGCAAGTTCCACAATTTTCCCCAGGTACATTACCGCCACCCGGTCGGCAATATGCCTGACCGCCGCGAGGCCGTGGGCGATGAACAGATAGGTCAGGCCGAAGCGGCGCTGAATATCGTCCAACATGTTCAGAATTTGCGCCTGGGTGGATACGTCCAGCGCCGATACGGCCTCGTCGAACACGATCAGCTTGGGATTCAGGACAAGCGCCCGGGCAATTCCGATCCGCTGGCGCTGCCCTCCGGAAAACTCATGCGGATAACGGTCGGCATGCTCCGGAGAAAGGCCCGTGATCTCCAGCAGTTCCTTCACCCGCGCCGTACGCTCGGCCGCCGAGAAGCCGCCTTGAATTTTCAGCGGCTCGGCAATGATCTCGCCAACGTTGAATTTCGGATTAAAGGAAGAGTAAGGGTCCTGGTAGACGATTTGAATATCTTTCCGCAGGGCGCGCAATTCGCGCTTGCCCAACTTCAACAGATTTTTCCCCTCGAACAGCACTTCCCCGCCCGTGGCTTCCGTCAGCCGCAGCAGCAGCTTGCCGAGCGTGGTTTTGCCGCAGCCCGATTCGCCGACCAGCCCCAGCGTCTCGCCGCGGCGAATGGCCAAGCTGACGCCGTCCACCGATTTCACGGTTTGCCCGCCCCGCGCAAACAGCCCGTTGCGTACCGGATAATGCTTGGTCAGGTTGCGCGCCTCCAGCAGAATATCGCCTGCGGTAATTTCGCCGCCGCTCTTTTCCGTTGCGCTCATGAGGTCACCCCTTCCGCGGAAGGGTTCGCCTGATGAAGCCAGCAGGCCACTTTGCGGCCTGGTTCCGCCTCCGCCAGCGGCGGCTCCTGCCGGAAGCAGATGTCTTCCGCGAGCGGGCAGCGCGTATTGAACCGGCAGCCGCGCGGCCGGTCCGCAAGGCCGGGCACGGTGCCTTCGATGCCGTTCAGCTTGTCCCGCTTCTCGTGCAGGGGAGGAATCGCCTCCAGCAGGCCGATCGTATACGGATGCAGCGGCCGGCGGAAAAACGGCGCCACCGCCGCTTCTTCCACCACCTTGCCCGCATACATGACCACCACCCGGTCGGCCATTTCGGCAATGACGCCCATATCGTGGGTGATGAGCAGAACAGCCATATCCAGCTCTCGCCGCAGCCTGCGCAGCAAATCGAGGATCTGTGCCTGGATCGTCACATCCAGCGCCGTTGTCGGCTCGTCGGCAATCAGCAGTTTGGGGCGGCAGGCCAGGGCGAGGGCGATCATCACTCGCTGGCGCATGCCTCCCGAGAGCTGGTGCGGATATTCATGCACTCGCCGCTCGGGCAGCGGGATGCCGACATGGCGGAGCAGTTCTACCGCCGCGGCTTTGGCCTCTTTTCTCGACAACCTTTGGTGATAACGGAGCGACTCGGCGATCTGAAAGCCGCAGGTGAGCGTTGGATTAAGCGAAGTCATCGGCTCCTGAAAAATCATGGCGATCTCGCTTCCCCTCGTTCTGTTTATTTCACCGCGCTTCAGCTTGAGCAGATCCCTGCCTTCATACCAAATCTCTCCGCTCTCCACCTTCCCCGGCGGATCGGGCAGCAATTGCATGACCGACATGGCGGTTGCGCTTTTGCCGCAGCCGGACTCGCCGACTACACCAACGATCTCGCCCCTTTTTACGTTCAGGGAAACTCCGTCAACCGCCGGCAAAAATCCCCGCTCCGTCTCAAAGCCCGCCCGAAGATCAACAATATTCAGCAAGGGTTCTTCCATGTCATCACCTCCGCTAGAATTACGAGTTCAACGCCTGGGAAAAACTGCAAAAGTTAGCATATTGAAAAACACAGGGCGAAAACATAGGGGAAAAAAATGGCGCTATTTCGGCGATATCCTTTCTTTTGCGTGAAATAGAGGACATTTATGGCCCTATTTTCTCGAAACGCAGGGAAATGGCCGCATTTCGTATCGTTCATTGGAGAATAAGACCATAAAATTCCACTATCGGTGGTAAACATGCTCAAATCCAGAAAATAAGACCATAAAGTTCCGCTATTTTTATGGGAGGTTCTCAGGTAGCTAGATTTTTGCATCGATTCCACAACTATATTAACGTTATTTCCGGATCGTCTTACTAGTACTTTAAACAATCCGCAGTTCACGCGGATACGAGGTTAAATACTCCCCGCCTTCGCCGGTCACCCTGACCACGTCTTCGATGCGGATGCCAAACTGGCCGGGAATGTAGATGCCGGGTTCATCGGTGAACGTCATGCCCGGGCTCAGCCGGACTTGACTGCCGGACACGATATACGGTTCCTCGTGCACATCCAGCCCGATACCGTGCCCCAGCCGGTGAGTGAAATAGCCGCCGTAGCCAGCCCGCTCAATGACCGCGCGGCCGGCCCGGTCGATCGCCCCGCAGGCCTCGCCCGGACGAACGGCGGCAAAGGCCGCACCGTTTGCCCGCAGCACGGCCTCATAGGCTTCCCGGAATTCCGCCGATGCCTTTCCGACAACCGGAGTCCGGGTAATATCCGCGTGGTACCCGTTGTAGGTTCCGCCGAAGTCAATCACAACCGCGTCGCCCGCTGCGATGATCCGTTCGCCGCTCTGATGGTGGGGCGCGGCGCCGTTCGGCCCTGCGGCGACGATCCCGTAGCCGCCGTGCGTGTCGAGGCCGGCTTCTTCCGCCAGCAACGCCAGCTCGCGCGCGATCTCGCGTTCGCTGCGTCCCTCGATTCCTCGGTTCAGCAGGGCGCCCAGCGCCGACTCAGCTTTGGCCAAAGCCGTACGGAGATGGCCGATCTCCTCATCATCCTTGCGCATCCGCAGCGCCGTCAGCACCTCGGCGCCCTGATGCCACCTCCATTCCGGCAGGCGCTGCTGAAGTCCGATCAGAAACTCGCTCCACAGCCGTCCTCCCGCGGCGGCGCTGCCCGCCCTCGCTCCAAGCAGGTCCCCGATCAGCTGAATCGGCGAATCGGTTTCCTGCCAGGTCTGGACTTCCAGCTCCCCCCGCAAGGAAGAGCCAAGTCCGTGCAGCTCGAACCCGGGCAGGATAAACCGCTCGATATCTCTGCCGAGTACCAACGCGGTCAACCGTTCCGTGGCATGTCCGGCATAGCCGGTCAGATAATACAGATCCGAGGAAGGACCTACGATCAGGAAATCGATGCCTTGAAGGTCCATTTGCGTTCGGGCAAGCTCCCGGCGTTTTTTGTAAATGCTCATGACAAACACCTCATTATAATTTGATTGGCCCAGGGGTGGGTTACTTGGAATTGGATTGGTCCGGGGCTGAAGCCACCTGGAAATGGTTTGGCCCAGGCGGAACCGGCGGCGTCCCCAGCCGGCGGCTGTCCTCCGCATGAAGCACCTTCCCTTTCGGTCGTTCGCCGCGCCCTCGTTTGCGACCGCCGCTCCCCCGCCCGCGCGGGTCCAGCGCATCCTGCAAGGCGTCGCCAAGCAGGCTGAAGCCCAGGCTGGAGATGAAGATCGCCAGCCCGGAAGACAAGCCGTACCACCAGCCTTCGAACACATACTGGCGGCTGGCCGCGATCATGGCTCCCCATTCGGGAGTCGGCTGCTGCGCGCCCAATCCGATAAACGAAAGGCCAGAGCCGACAATAATCGCGCTGCCGATATCCATGGTCGCCTGCGCAAACAGAACGGGCAGCGCATTGGGCAGGACGCTGCGAAACAGCACGTAAGGCAACGAGGCTCCGGCGGCCACCGCCGCTTCCACATACAGCTGTTCCCGCGCCAGCAGCACCAGCCCCCGGGTCATGCGGGCGTAAGCGGGCCACCAGGAGAGCGCCAGGGCGATAATCGTCGACTGCAGCCCCGCCCCTAGCGAGAAGGCGATAATCATCGCCAGCAGCAGTTGCGGGAAAGCCATGAACACATCGCAGACCCGCATCACAATTTCGTCAATCCGGCCGCCGGCAAGGCCTGCGAACCCGCCGATGATCACGCCGGCGGCCAGGGCGGAGGCGATGATCAGGAATCCTGAGCCCAGCGAATATTTTGCTCCTTCGGTTAACCTTGCCCATATATCCCGCCCCAGCTCGTCCGTCCCCAGCCAGTGCTCCGCCCCGGGAGGCAGCAGGCGCTCAGCCATATTCACCTTGACCGGATCGTAATCGTTCAGCAGCGGGCCAATGAGCATGAACAACATCATAAACAACGTCAGCAGCGTTCCGGTTCCCGCAGCAATGTCGCGAAAGAAGATACGGCGCATCATGATAACCTCACCCGCGGATCAAGTACCGCATACAAAATATCCACTGCCAGGTTAACCAGCACGAACACCAGAGACATCGTCAGAGCCACTCCGGCCACTGCGGGAAGATCCGTATTTTCGATGGCGCTAAGCGCGTACGAGCCCAGGCCGGGCCAGCGGAAAATCGATTCGATCAGCACCATGCCCCCGACCATGTAGCCGGTTTGTATCCCGATCATCGTGATGAGCGGATTGATCGCATTTTTCAGCGTATGGCGGTAGATGACCCTGCTCTCCGGCAGGCCTTTAGATCGGGCCGTACGCACATAGTCCTGCCGCTGCTCCTGCATCATCCGGCTGCGCACCAGCCGGGTCATCAGCCCGATATGCCCCAGCACCAGGCTGGTGACCGGCAGCACCATATGGATGATCGTCAGCCGCAGCGTCTCCCAATTGCCCGTCAGCACGCTGTCGACCAGGTAGAAACCGGTAATCTTCTCCGGGGGAGCCAGGCTGAGCGGCAGACGTCCGCCGGAGGGAAGCCAGTCCAGCAAATAATAGAAAACAAGCTGCAGCAATAGGGCCAGCCAGTAAGGCGGGATCGAGGAACCGCCCACGGCAAAGATGCGGACGAAGCTGTCCACATGTTTGGAACGGCCGGTGGCCGCCAGCACGCCGAGCAGGATGGAAATCAGCACATAAATGACGAGCGCCGCCACCGTCAGTTCCAGCGTTGCCGGCAGGCGGCTGCCGATTTCGCCGGCGACAGGCTGGTTGCTGCGGATGGATTGACCGAGGTCGAAAACGGCGAGCTGCTTCAAATAAAGGCCGAATTGAACGAGCAGCGGCTGATCGAGCCCTAACCGGGCGCGGACCTTTTCGACCTCATCGGCTCCGGCCGAAGGACCGGCGGCTACCCGCGCGGGATCGGCCGGAAGCAGATGCGTGGCCACAAACACCAGGACCGCCATACCGAACAGCACGATAAAGAGAAACAATAGACGTTTTAGCAGAAAACGGGACACCGGCTTTCCTCCCCTTCAAGAGTTGTTCCCACCGTTTTTGGTGAAAAAAAAGATAACCAGGAGCACGGGCTGTCGCCAGCCTCGTGGTCCGCCTGTTTATCAAGGCACATGCTACTCTTTTACGCGAAGATCATAGAACCAGATCGTGTAGTAATAATCGAGGGGATGAAGCACATAGCCGGTAAAGCGCGAATTGATCGCCTCCACCTTCCCCGGATTGGCAAAATAGATCGCCGGCGCATCTTCTACCAATATTTCCTGCGCCTTGGCCAGCAGCTTGTTTTTCTCCGTCTTGTCCGCCGTGGCGGCCGCCTGATCCAGCAGTTTGTCAAAGTCAGGATTGCTCCAGAACGACCAGTTGTACGGTCCGCCTATATTGCGGCTGTGAAAGTTCTGGGCGAGGAAGGTGACCGGATCGCCGGTAAAAGCGCCCATGTTCAGCACGCTCATATCCGGGGCGGTTTCCGATTTGGCATGCTCCTCATACAGCGTCGCCCACGGCTTCTCCTCGATCTTGAGGTCGATTCCGATTTGGCGCAGCGAATCCTGCAGGATGCCCGCAGCGTTTTTTTGAATCGGCAGCCCGCTCATAATATGCAGGGTCAACGACCGCTGCGTTACGCCGGACTCGGCCAGCAGTTGCTTGGCTTTTTCCAAATCGTAGGTTTGCGGCGGAATCTTCTCATTAAAGCCTTCGAAGCCTTCGGCCAGAAAACCGCGCGGCACGGTGCCATAGCCCTTCAGCACGCTTTTCGCCACACTTTCATAGTCCATGGCGTAAGAGATCGCCTGTCTGAATTTCTTATTATTGAGCGGCGCTTTGGCTGTGTTGAAGGTAAAAATGTCGGTTTCCAGCGATTTATCCTTCAGCACGGTCAAATTTCCGTTTTTCTCCAGCCTGTCCACAATATCAACAATCGAAATTTCGATTTTATCGACCTCGCCGCGCTCCAACAGCTGGTATTGGGTCGACGGGTCGCTGACAAACTGGAATTTGATCTGATCCAGCTGGTGGTCGCTGTCTTCCCAGCCCTTCCAGTAATCCGTAAAACGGTCAAGCTGCGCGTATTGCCCCTCTACCCACTCCGACACCTGGTACGGTCCGGTTCCGGCGGTATGCCGGCTTAGCCACGCTTTGCCGAGGTCGTTGTCCTGCTCATGCTCCTTGGCCGCGGTCGGCGACACGATCACTATTTTGGCCAGATTGTACAGAAAGTTGACATCCGGCGATTTCAGCTTGATGACCGCCGTGTACGTTTCCGGCGCTTCCACCGCTTCGACATTGCTGATCAGGCTGCCGATGCCGCCGCCGAGCTTCTGTACGCGTTCAATGCTGAATTTTACCGCTTCGGCGTTGAAAGCGGTGCCGTCCTGGAACTTGACCCCTTCCCGCAGCTTGAAGGTCCAAATCCGGCCGCCTTCCTCTGTCCAGGAAACAGCCAGCGCCGGCTCCAGTTCGACCGATCCGTGCTTTTCCTGCACCAGGGCGTCATAGGCGTTGCGGATAATTTTCAGTTCCCCCGCCCCCGTGCTGTTGATCGGATCGATCGATTGCGGTTCGGCATTCAGCCCGTACACCAGCACCTTGGGCGCTGCGCCGGAGTTTCCGTTAGCGGAAGAATCCCCCGATGGGGAAGGAGTTCCGCCGCCGCAGCCGGCCAGCACAATAAGCAACGACAAGGCGAGCAAAACAACGGATTTTTTGATTTTTCCCTTTTGGTTCAACAATGGAGATCCCCCGCTTTGATGTGAAAGTAGAAGTCGTGCTGTAACGATACGAATTTAAATAAAGTTTGTCAATTGAATTACTCGGATTTAAGTCGTGAGTATTCCTTGACCTTGCCTCTTTTCGCTTCGTTAACATGGGTGACTTGTGTTTTCTATCATAGCAAAGACATTTTAGGAGAACCATGTTGCAATATGACCATTGCTGCATGTCAATTTGTGACTTTTCGTTTTTCGTTTATAGGCGGTACTGGGTCGGCGGCATGCCTGTCATTCTCTTGAACGCCTTGGAAAAGCTGAACATGTCCGTATACCCGACAGATTGGGAAATCGCCGACAGATTAAGGGTGGTCTCCGCCAGCAGCCGCTTGGATTGTTCAATTTTGAGCTGCTGCAAATATTTTCCCGGCGGCAATCCGTAAGTCTGATGGAATTTTCGCGTGAAATAGGCCCGGTCCACGCCGGACGCCTCCGCCACTTGTTCAATCGTCATATTTTCCATGTAGTGCAAATCCATATATTCCTTGGCCCGCAGCATCCAGGTGTCCCCGCATTCCGTGTCCATTTCGTCCCGTACCGCGTCCCGCGACAGCTCCTCAAACAGTTTAAAAAAAGCAATCAGCCGCACCAGATCACCGTTATGCTCGCCCGGATTATGGTACAGCTCGAACAGCTCAAGGATATTCCTGACCGAGCCGGCATTTAGCTGGCTTTTTAGATGGGGAGTGCAAGGTTTAAACCCGATCCGGGCCAGCAGCTCCGCCGCCTGCGGACCTTCGAAAGTAATCCACGCTCTTTGCAGCGGCGCTTCCTGCACCGTAAAATATTCATAGGTCACCTGCGGGAACAGGCAAATAATGTCGTATTTCCGCAATGCATACCGCTTGCCCTTGGAGACGAACGTTCCCTCACCGTCCAGGACAAAAATAAGATGATAATAGGAACATTGCCTGGGGCCAATATGCATATTGAACCTGGCGATATCTCTCCCGAACCGGACGGGCCAGACAGCGCTTGACCTCTCCAAGCTGGAAGGCTTAAGCTGCCGGCTGTTCACTATTTTCTCAAAATCATTCTGCAGATTGCTGCTCATCATCGTCTGCCCTCCTTATTATTCGTGTAACCGATTCATGCTGCCATAGGCTCGGTCCAATAGGTTTGAAGCTTGAATCTATTCTATCAAAATTTGAAGTATCAAATCATTAGAAAAAATTGTACTGCGGAAAAATAGGTTCAACTTGGGATTTGGGCTACGGATCGATGACGACTCCGTACAACTCCCGGGCCTGGTTCAATGTAACAAAACCGTCCTTCCAGTCGGCCTGCACCTTCTCCGCCGGTCTGCGGAGCGGATTTCCGTACCCTCCGGCCGTCACGATTTCGATTCGGTTGCCCGAACCCTCACTCCCTTCAGAGAAGCCCCGCTACGGCAAGGATGCACAAAGGACGGAACACGCCATCGTTGACATCCTGGGAAGGGTTTGTCACGGCCAGGAAAATCGTCCGCACCGACGAAACCAGCGCGGTGTACGAAGCGTTGACCGGCCCTTTCACTTGGGGATGGCTTCCGCGAAAATCGCAGATAAACTCATCGGCGGTGATGGTCACTTTGACCCGCACCGGAAACGGTTCGTTGCCTAAGCCGTCCCCGTCCACCTTGTCTTCGGCTTCACAAACGCCTTTTTTTCTAAATTCCCATAAGAATTATTGGAATTAACAATAACAAACCTCTATTGACATTGTCATAATTAAACTTGAATATAGAACTGTATCCAATTTTTTGTCATACAGGAGGTATCTTTTCGTGAGCGATAAAAATCCCCGCCTGATCCAATCGGTGCAGCGGGCTCTGGACATCATCAACTGCTTCGATTCTCTGCACGTTCAATTATCGCTGACGGAAATCAGCGAGAAACTGAACTTAAATATCAGCACCGTGTACGGCTTAATCAATACGCTTAGCGCCTATTCCTACATCGATAAAAATCCGGATAATGGCAAGTACAAGTTGGGCCTGGAATTTCTGCTCAAGGCCAACCTCGTCTCGCAAAGTCTTGATCTGAAGGAAATCGGCCACGCGTATCTAACGGAATTGACCAAGAAGTATCATGAAACTTCGCATTTATACGTGTACCAGCACGAGCAAATCTTTTGCGTGGACAAGGTCGAATCGCCCAACAATTACTTCATTATCAGTTCAAGGGCGGGACATAAGCTGCCGATGCACGCCTCGGCTTCCGGCAAAGTATTTTTGGCGCATATGTCCGAGGCCGAGCTGCAAAGTTTCCTTAATAACAATAAACTCGCCGCATTAACGGACAAGACCGTTACGGATAAAAAGAAGCTTCTCGGCAACCTGCAGCAGGTTCGGGAGCAGGGATACGGCGTCGAGGACGAAGAAATTGAAACGGGCGCGTACAGCTTGGCGGCTCCCATCATGGATGCCTCCCATCGCATTGTCGGCACGATCAGCGTAGTTGGCTCTTTGGCCCGGATCCGGGAGCAGGAGGACGCCATTCGAGCCGATTTGATTGCGGCAGCGGCGGCGATATCCAATCAATTCGGTTACCGGCTTCAATCCGTCCCCCCAGTAGGCCGCTTCCCGGAATCTGTTTAGTGTTAGCGGCAGCGGGCCAGCGCGTCCACGCTACAACCAGATGCATAAGCAATTCCGCCGTCACTTGCTCCCTGATCGCCGTCCACCGCTCATCGTCGTATAAATTGCGCCACTCGCCGGGGTCTTCCTTCAGATGGTAGAGTTCTCCGATAAGTTCATCCAGTCTGGCATCGGCGTCTTGCAGAGGACCGGGCAAGGACAATCTGCCCATGGGAAGAACGCTGAACCCAGACCTCATATTCCCCCCGGTCGTATCCGGCAAATTTTTTTTTGTTCCATACGGCCCGACCTGCCTTTCATTGCCTCGAACCAAACAAAAAAAGACCTCTCGGCTGAAGGGGCCGACAGGTCTCCGCTGGTACGGTAGACGATATTCTATTCCTTTATGTGGCATACGGCTTGCATCCATTTTCTTTGCATTTTATTATAGTCAATTCCGCCGCAATCGTAAACCTATATGAGATAAACCTCTTTTTCATTTCGTGGAGTCGGCAGCTTGAAGCCTGGCTTCATATCGTGTGCTTATTCTCAAACAAAGCAGAGAAAGGAGCTACCGCGCCAGCCGCAGCAAGGCATGATACAGCACCTCGGCCCCAAGCCCGCAGTCCGCTTCGGAGCTCCATTCCGCGGGATGATGGCTGATTCCGTCACGGGAACGGACGAAGATCATACCTATGGGCCATTTCCCGTTAAACTGCATCCCGTCATGACCGGCGCCGCTGACCAGTTCGGGCAAATCCACCAGCCCGGCCAGCCGTCCCGCTTCGGCAATGGCTTCTTTTACTTCCGGGGAGCTTGGCGCCGGCGCAACTTTTTGCAGCAAATCGATCTTAAGCTCCGTAAGATGCTTCCGGCACACTTCAATTGCATAATCCCGGATCCGGCCTTCCAGCACATCTCTGTCCGCCTCGTCGATATCCCGCAAATCAAGCGAGAACTGAATCTGTTCCGGGATCACGTTGATTCCGCCGGGAAGTGTCCGGAACTGTCCGATGGTGGCTACGGCGTTGGGAAATTTCCTCGTTTCCGCATAAATGTAATTCAGCAGCTCGGCCGCGGCCTGCATCGGATCTTTCCTTTGGTTCATCGGGGTTGCTCCGGCATGCCCGGCCTGACCCGCAATCGTGATTTGCTGCCATAGCGGCCCGGCAATCCCGGTAACGAGGCCTACCGGTGCACCGGCATTTTCCAGTACCTTCCCCTGTTCAATATGAAGCTCCACATATGCCTTGACTTGCTCCGGCGCTTTGGCCGCTTCGTGCAAACGCTCAGGCTGTAAGCCCGCCGACTTCATCGCCTCGGCGATCGAAATCCGGTCCGCATCTTTATGCCCCAGATCTTCCGGCCGTAAAGTTCCAGCCATGGCCCGGCTCCCCAGCATGCCGAACCCAAACCGCGAGCCTTCCTCGTCGGTAAAGGCGACAACCTCGATCGGATGAACGGCGATGATCTCCTGCTCCTCCATCGTTTGCAGCGCCTCAATCGCCGCAAGCACGCCCAAGGCTCCGTCGAATTTGCCGCCGTCAGGCACCGTATCGATATGGGAGCCTGTAAGGATAACGGGAGCCCCGGCATCGCTTCCCTCCCGGCGGCCGATGAGATTGCCGGCTGCGTCTTCGCGTACCGATAGTCCCGCTTCCTTCATATAATGCGCCACCAAATCCTTGGCCTGACGTTCTTTTTCCATGAAGGAGAAACGGGTGACTCCCCCGCTCTCCCGCAGGCCGATTTCACCGAGTTCCATCAGCCGTTCCCACAGGCGTCGGGCGTTAATCGCCATGGTCTTCGCCTCCCGCAGCTTTCTGTTCCGCATTTGCACCGTTTCCGTTCCCCGAGCCGTTCATTTTGAATCTGAAATGACAGTGCCCGTCTTCAAGCAAATATTTATCGTGCTCGACTTCAAAATTGGCATTATATCCTCTGGCAATCGCCGGATCGATCATTTGACAATACAAAATACCGTATTCCTCCATGCCGTCTTTCTTCCATTGATCGCCGAACGCGCATTTTGTGAAGTTTTGCTCGATTTCCAACGGATGGTATTCCGTAACGTATTCAAACAGATCGCTGCGGCCCATATCGTAATTGGGCAAATAGCTGCGGATATCATTTGGCTGTCCCACGGCCGCCGCCCGGCGGGCAATATCCCGGCCCCGTTCCTCGCCGAACGTGCGCACCCCTTCGCGAATCGCATCCTTTCCCGCTTCCCCGAAACGATCCGCCACCGCTTTGGATAAATGGGTGAACAATTTGGCCATAATCGTATACGGATCGACCGGCTCCAGGCTCTCGTCATAGTTTAATTTATGTTTCGATTCTTTCTCTGCAAAATTTTGTCCCATTATACTTGCCCCCGTAACGTTATTTTGGTACCTCCATGAATCGTTGATCCCAAGTAAACGGATTTGACCACATCGTTGCTCCGCAATTCTTCGGCATCTCCTTGCACAACTATGCGGCCGGTTTCCATCACATAACCGCGATGGGCAACCGCCAGCGCCATTCTGGCGTTTTGCTCCACCAGCAGCACGGATACGCCGTCCTGGTTAATCTGCCGAATGGCCGCAAAAATTTCCTTCACCACCAGGGGCGCCAAACCCATGGACGGTTCGTCCAACAGCAGCAGCTTGGGCCTGGCCATGAGCGCGCGGGCAATGGCCAGCATTTGCTGTTCGCCCCCGCTCATCGTTCCCGCGAGCTGTTTTTGCCGCTCTTCCAAGCGCGGAAACAATTGATACATGCGCCGAATATCCGCCGCTATTTTCCCTTTATCCCGGCGAACGTAAGCTCCAAGCCGCAAATTTTCCAGCACGGTCAGATCGGGAAAGACGCCCCGGCCTTCGGGAACCTGGGAAATCCCCAGCTTCACGATGCGGTGCGGCTCCAGCTTCGTAATATCCGCGCCCAAAAACCGGATGCTCCCCTGCATCCCCCGGACCAACCCCGAAATGCTGCGCAGCGCGGTCGTTTTGCCGGAGCCGTTCGTGCCGATTAATGCCACGATTTCACCGGCATAGATATCCAGGTTCAATTGCTTTACCGCCTGAATGGCGCCATAGCTGACCTCAAGCCCGTTGATTTCCAGGATTTTCTCCTTGCTCACTCCGCCCGTCACAGCCCCTCATCCTCCCCGCCAAGATACGCCTCGATTACCTTCGGATCATGCTGAATTTGCTCCGGGCTGCCTTCGGCAATTTTTACGCCGTAATTCAGCACGACGATACGGTCGGAAATTTCCATGATCATCCCCATGTCATGCTCGATCAAGATCATTTCAATGCTGAACTGTTTGGACAGCCGTTTAATTTTTTGCACCAGCTCGGCTTTTTCCACGGCATTCATCCCGGCGGCGGGCTCGTCAAGCAGCAGCAAATCGCAGCCCGTTGCGAGCGCTCTGGCGATTTCCAGCAAACGCTGCTCGCCGTAAGGCAAGCTGCCCGCAAGCACATCCGTTTTATGCTCCAGGCCAACCATGGCCAGCTTCTCCATACACTCCTGCACAATCTCATCACGCTTGCGCCGGAGAACAGCCCGCGGTTTGAACACCGCCGCAAGTATCCCTTCCCTGTTGCATTCGGCGTGAGCCACCAGCACGTTTTCAAGCACGGTCATGTTTTTGAGCAATCTGGTATTTTGGAAGGTGCGCGCCAGGCCCAATCTGGCACGCCGATACGGCTTAAGCTTGTTGATTACCGTTCCCTTATAGTGAATCGTACCGGAGGTTGGCCGATAAATCCCTGTGAGCAGATTAAAAAGCGTCGTCTTCCCCGCTCCGTTCGGGCCGATGATCGATAGAATCTCACCGCGGCGCACCTCCAGATCGATTTCGCTCAAAGCTGACAGCCCGCCAAATTTCACCGACACCCGCTTGAGTTCGAGTACCTTGTCCATCATTTGCTCTCGCCCTTCCGCACGTCCCCGTAAAAGTTATACTTCCGGTGCTTCTCTCCCCAAAACCCGGAAGGCTTAAAAATCATCATAAGCACAATCGCCAGTCCCAGCAAAATCATGCGGTAATCGCTGACGTATCTTAAAATTTCGGGAGCCGCCACCAAGATCACCGCCCCGAGAATCGACCCTGGCAGACTCGCTGCTCCTCCCAAAATCACCATCGCCAGGATGTTCACGGAATCCAGATAACGAAACGCGTCGGGGCTAACATAAGAAATGTAGCTAGCCCAAAACGCGCCGGCCGCGCCGGCAAAAAAACCGCCCACCGTAAAAGCCAGCAGCTTGTACTTATTCGGTCGGATGCCGATCGACTGCGCCAAAGTCTCGTCTTCGCGCACCGTCAGCAAGCTAAGCCCCGCTCCGGAATGCACCAGCCTGTTGATGACAAAATAAGTGACCAGCACCAACAGCAAAATTAAATAATAAAACTCCAGCTTGCCGCTGAACGTAAATCCGAACAGATAAGGAGCGGGAATGCCAGGCAAGCCCATCGGCCCGCGCGTCACATCCACCCAGCCGACAAAAATCAGCCGCACAATTTCCCCAAAGCCCAAGGTCACGATACCCAAATAATCCCCCCTTAACCGGATCACCGGGCTTCCCAAGATAAAGCCGAACAAGCCCGCAATCACCGCGGCTGCGGGAAGCGCCAGCCAGAACGATAGATCGAAATGCAGCATCAGCAACGCCGCCGCGTAAGCTCCGATTCCGTAAAAAGCCGCATGTCCAAGCGCAAACTGCCCGGCATAGCCGATAATTACATTAAGACTCAACGATAATACGGAAAAAATACCGATCATGATGACGACATGCAGCAAATAATCATTGATCTGCTGCAGCGCCACCGGCAGGACGATGGACAGCGCGGCCGCGATGGCAATGGCTGTTTTCTTTTTCATGCTTATCACCTATACCTTGTTGATGTCTTTTTTGCCAAGGATGCCGGAGGGTCTGATCAACAGCACGATGATCAAAATCGAAAACGAAATGACGCTTTTGTATTGCGTGGAAATGTACGCGCCGCCGAGCGTTTCGACCAGGCCGAGCAGCACGCCTCCCAGCATCGCGCCCGGGATGCTCCCGATTCCCCCAAGTACAGCGGCCGTAAATGCGTTGATTCCCGCCATGTAACCCATTGTTGGATAAACGGCATTGTAGTAAATGCCGACCATAATCCCGGCGCAGGAGGCGAGTGCCGAGCCGATCGCAAACGCAAGGCTGATCATCCGATTCGTATTGATGCCCATCAACGCGGCATGGGTCAGGCTCATCGAGGTCGCCCGCATAGCCGTCCCCGTCTTCGTACGCGTCACGAATAGCTGGAGGGCAAACATCAATAGAAAGGACAGCACCAAAATTAAAATTTGAATTTCCGAAAAAGTAATGCTGCCAAGCGTATAGGTCCGGCTGCCAAAAGAAGTCGGAAAAGGATGTGTTTCCGTACCCCACAATTTCTGGGCCAGGCTGATCAGCAGCGTCGACACTCCGAGCGCGCTGATCAGCGGCACGATCCGGTCCGCCATTCGAAGCTGACGATAGGCCAAACGCTCAATTAGAACGCCGAGGCCTGCCGCCCCTGCGGCTGACAACAAAAAAGCAAGGTACAAGGGAAGCCGGAACTCCTGCATAAAAAAGAGACCCAGGAAGCTGCCGATCATAAAAATATCGCCATGCGCAAAATTGACGATTTTCAAGATTCCGTACACCATCGTGTAGCCCAGGGCGATCAAGGCATAAATCATCCCTATCGTCAGTCCGTTAGTCAATTGTTGAAGGAACATATTAACATCCTTTCAAAGCTAGGGAGCAGGAAAAACTTGTCCTTCCTGCTCCGGGTTCACTTATTTATTGAGAAAGTTCAAATTTGCCGCCTTGGACCGTTAATCGCGAAGGCTCCGTCAGAACGTCGCCGTTCTCGTCGAAGCTGATTACGCCGGTTGCGCTTTTGTAATCTTTTAAGGTCTCCAGGTAAGATTTGATGCTTTCGCGATCGGCGCCCTTCTCCTGGATCGCCTTGATGATGACGGAAGTCGCAACATAAGCATAGGCGGCATACGTATCCGGCTTGCTGCCGTATTTGGTCTGGTATTCTTTATCAAACTTGAGGGCTTCGCCGTTATCGCCCCCCGGATAGAAGAAGCCGATCAGCTTGAATCCTTCCACCGACTCTTTGCCAAGATCAAGCAACGCTTGCGAATATAGGCTGTCAACGCCGATAAAATCAACATCCAGGTTCAGCTTCTTCGCCTGCTGGGCGATCAGGGCAGCTTCATTATAGAACCCGCCGATAAAAATCGCGTCCGGCTGCTTGTCCTTAATTTTTGTCAAAACGGTGCTGAAGTCTTTATCCCCGGGGTTATACGCTTCCGCGGCAACGACTTCAATGTTGTTCGCCGGGGCGGATTGTTTATAAACATTAAGCAGGCCCAGCCCGAAATCGGACTGCTCATAAATCAAGGCGACTTTGCGGTAGCCGAGCTCCTTGGACCAGCTGGCGAGGTAATTGGCTTGGAAGGCGTCCGTCGTAATGACGCGGAACGTGTATTCCCCGGCATCCGTTACGCCCGGGGCGCTTGACGCCGGAGATACTTGAACGATTTTGTTCTTGTTGTAAATCGGAGCAGTCGCCAGAGTCGCCGAGCTGTTAAAGTGGCCGACGACCCCCAAAATGCTCTTGTCCGTCACGAATTTATTGGCAACGTTAACCGCTTCATTCGAATCCCCTTTGTCATCCTCCACCACGATTTCAACCTGTTTGCCGCTGATGCCGCCCGCGTCGTTAATTTCCGCCGCCGCCAGTTCGGCCCCGTTCTTGAAAGCTGCGCCGTATTGCGCCTCCGTACCGGAAATCGGAGCGGCAAGCCCGATTCGGATCGTGTCGCCGCCGGCCTTGGATTCGCCGCTGCCGCCGCAGCCGCTCAATAGCCCTATGAGTAAACCTGTGATTGCCAGTGTACCTAATGTCTTTTTCATCTTTCTCCCCCTCAATTAAAATTAATCCTATGAGTTAAGTATGTTTTAATTATAGTGAATCCATTTGAAAAAGCAATAAAAATTTTTATATAGTCATATCGGTTTCGATAATATCAAAATCAATGAAATCAAAAGAGCAAAAGCAGCCTATCCTCGGGTGAGGATAAAGCCGCTTTTGCCATCTCATCGTTTTCAATATTCGGTTTCGTATCCACCACAACCCGTTATGTCTATTTACAGGTTCTAGATGGAAAACTCCGGCTCCCGGTCCCGATAATAATTCGCAAGGAACTGTTTGGTCCGGCCGGACTGCGGGTGCGTAAACACTTCCTCCGGCGTGCCGTCCTCTACGATGATGCCCTGATCCAGAAACAGCACCCTTGTAGCGACCTTGCGGACAAAATTCATTTCGTGGGAAACCAGCAGCATAGTGTTTCCTTCCTCGGCCGTTTGCTTGATCGTATCCAGCACTTCGCCAACCAATTCCGGATCAAGGGCCGAGGTCGGTTCGTCGAACAGCAAAATTTTCGGCTTCATTGCCAGGGCCCGGGCAATCGCCACACGCTGTTGCTGTCCGCCGGACAATTGTTTGGGATAATGGTTCGCCCGGTCGAACAGACCGACTGCGGCAAGCTGTTCGGCGGCAATTCGGCGCGCCTCCTCCTTCGGCATTTTTTTGACGACGACCAAACCTTCCATCACATTTTCCAGGGCTGTTTTTTGCCGGAACAAATTAAACTGCTGAAATACCATGGCTGTGCTTTTGCGCAGCTCCAGCGTCTCCGCTTTGGATCTTCTGGAGACGTCAACCTTAAGCTCATCGATGGCAATCGTACCGGCATCCGGCACCTCAAGCAGATTAAGGGAGCGAAGCAGTGTTGATTTGCCAGCGCCCGAGGAGCCGATAACGGCCACTACATCGCCCTTTTGAATCGTCAAGTCAATCCGGTCGAGGACGACATGGCCATGAAACGACTTCGTCAATCCGCGAATTTCAATCAAGGATCACTTCTCCCTTTCTTTTTCTCATGCTTCTAAAATCAATGTCCAGCCGTCTCTCCATAAAGGCAACCGCCCGCTCAATGAGGATGGTCATCCCCCAATAGATTAAAGCCAGCGCGCAATAGGATTCAAAAAAACGGAGATTGTTTCCGGCCAAAATCCTGGACTGCGCCGTCATCTCCACGACCGAACAGACAAACGCCAGTGAGGTCCCCTTCATCAGCCCGATCAAAGCATTGCCCAGGGTAGGCAGCGCGACGATAAAGGCTTCGGGAAGAATGATGCGCCGCAATACCTGTCCGTACGTCATTCCCAGCGAATGCGCCGCTTCGATCTGGCCTTTGTCGACGGACTGCAAAGCGGCCCGGATCATTTCGGAGTTATAGGCCGCTTCGTTCAGCGACAGGGCCAAGAGCACATAGAAGATCGACGGGATCGAATTCACGTTGTAGCTGGTTTCATGATAATAGTTGTAGTATTTCAGCAGCAGCGGAATCCCGGCGTAAGACAAATAGAGCTGTACGAGAATCGGCGTTCCCCGGGTAAAGGAGATAAAGACCGTACTGAGCTGATACAGCACGGGGATCTTTTTCATCCGTATAATCGCCAGCAGGAGCCCTAGCAGAAGTCCGGCCAGCATGGAAACGGCCGTCAATTCCAGGGTAACGGGCAAATATTTCAGCAATTTAGGAATCAGAGTAAAGACAAGCTCAATATCGAATAGATTAGGCATAAAAAACGTCCTTTATTGAACTTCCGGGGCAAAATCGCCACTCAGATACTTTTCGCTGATCTTGGAAATGGTGCCGTCCTCAGTCAAAGTCTTGATTCGCTGATTGACGTCTTGGGTTAACTGCTCACTGTTTTTCCCTTTGCCGAGAATCAGGTAGCTGTACGGCACGCCGATCCGATCGGTATCCTCCTGCGATAACGGAATCGACTTCAGCTTCAGGCCGTATTCCTTGATGTACAATTGAAGCATCGCCGCATCAATCAGTTGAAAGTCCGCTATGCCGTTCTCCACATTTTGCAGAGTAGTTGCCAGCTCGGCTTCCGTGTATTTCAATACGACCGGCGTTTTGGCGCTGTTCTTGTTATAATTCTCCAAAGCAACCGTGTAGTTTACCCCTGGGCTGACCTCGGTTGTCTTACCCTCTAGATCGGCGAAAGTTTTAATGTCTCCCCTGCCTGCCTTTATGGCAATTACGAATTGATTTTTGGAGATCGGATCAGAGAAAATGTACTTCTCTTTTCTTTCCTTATTGCTGGCAAAATTGTTGGCGCCGATCTGATAACGGTCGGTATCCAAACCGGCAAAGATGGAAGGAAATTCGGTTTTTTCGATATTTATTTTGTATTGGGGCAATCCTTCAAAAATAGCTTTAACGATTTGAATATCGTATCCATCGATTTCATTGTTATCGTTCACAAAAGAGAAGGGCTTGGGTGCGCCGCCTGTGGCAATATTTACAGTTATCTGCCCTTCGCTTGCCGAATTTCCGTCCGTTTGATTACCGGAAGCACCACTGTTTCCGCAGGCTGTGACGAAGATCAGAAGCAGTGCGGCCGTCAGGCCAAGCGCCAGCTTTCTCGTTTTTCTCATATCTTGGTGTCCTCCTGCTTGTTCAGTAAAAATTTTTGTTCAGGATCGGTGCTTTTGGCTTGCCTGTCATGTGGCTGTGACCAGAGTCCTTCATAATCGATTTGATCCCAAAACCGGGTGTTATAATCAATAAAAACGCCGGATTTGTCCCTATTTGATTTAGCCATATCGCGCAGATAAGTATTGTTCTTGAATGCCGGGATTTCATACAAGTCGCGCGCATAGCCCCAGATGTTCTTCAAGTCGGAGATGCGGTTCCGAAGCGGTCCGAGATATCTGAAGTAGTAGGTGTCAAAGCGAGCCAGCGTAACAAATAAGCGGACATCTGAGTCCGTAACATAATCACCAAATAGAAAGCGGCTCGTATCCAATCTCTCTTCAATGGCATCCAGCGCCGCATACAGATGACCGTAAGCGTCATTGTAAGCTTCTATGGACTGTGCGAACATCGCCTTATACACACCGTTGTTGACGTTGTCGAACAAGAAATCATTGTACTTGTCGATTTCGTCCCTTAAGTGAACGGGATATAAGTCCGGCGCCCCCGGCTTGTGAAACGGAGCGATTGGTCAGCCATACATAATCGTTATTGACGACTTTTCCCGTCGTAATATCGACCACCGCCGGCACCGTGGCTCTTCCCTTATAATCCGGATCTGAATTCGCGTACAATTCGCTCAGAAACTGTACGCCAAGTACCGGATCAATCCCGTTCTCATTGAAGACGAATTCCCACCCAAGGTTCTGCTCATGCTTGCCATGACCTACTAAATTAATACTGATCGCTTCCTCCAGTCCCAGCAGTTCCCGGACGATTGAGGCCCGATTTGACCAATGGCAGCCTTTGGCCCAGATCAGACGGTAGCGGCCCGCTTCAACCGGAAGTTCTCCTTCCCCATTGCCGAAGGGAGTGGTAAAACGATTTTTTTGACGGACAAAGTACCCATTTGTGTCGATCTCATGCTCGATTTCTTTGGGTCTTATACGAATGTTGGCTTGCGGTTTACCTGTTAATGCTGGTTGGTGTTGTGTCGACATTAGCTCTTCTTCCTTTCCAGTCCAAATTATTCGGGGGATTCTCCAAATACTTACTCAATAAATCCCATTTGTTCGACCTTCTCCTCGTTCACATAAAGGGCCATCCCGGTTTTCATTCGACGAAAGCCCAGACGTTTGTAGAAATTGATCGTATCGGGGTGCGTATACAAAACAATGTTGCAGTGTTTGATGAATTTCAGTAAATCCTCAATAATCAGCCGGCCGATCCCCCGACGGTGATATTCTGAATCGACGGCAATGTTATATATGGCCGCTTGGGAAATACCGTCGGAAATAGCCCGTCCGAATCCAATCAATGACTCGTTATCGTAAACAAAAGTAACTGCGTAGCTATTTTCAAAGGCCTGCTTATGGGTTGTGCCCGGAGCATCGGATAATCCGAAATAACTCATAATCCGGGCTACACGCTCCCAATCCCGGTTCAGACAGTCGTTATAAATCTTTAAACTCATAGCTTCTCCCTTCCGTGTAATGTATTTCAAAAAGACAAATCGAGTAGCCTGCTAGCCACAAAACCAGGTAAACACATCGGTTTTCCAGATCATAATACGATTTATGACGGAAATATAGTAAAAAACGGAACTCAGATAAAGAGCGTAAAAACATTGACAACCAACAAATAAGTAAATAAAATATTGCATACGAATTTCCGATGGGAAAAATGGGTATTTGGTTTCAAAGGGAGGTAGCCTCATGAGTCCTACTCACGGAAAGGAATATCCGTATCACCCGCACCAGCCTATTTTCGAAAAGGTGCTGGATACCTATACTGAATACCGGACGGACGCTTCGCCTCTGTTTAATGGCGGACTGATATTTTATGGGTTTTACATGAATGATCTGAGTATAAACCGGATTTTCGTAGTGCCCGACGGCTGCCTGCATCTCGTCATTTGCTGTCACAAGGAGCACCCCTCGGCCAATATTTGCGGGAGTATTTTCAAAGGCAGGCAAGGGGTTTTTGTACGTTCGGAATGCGAATATTTCGTCATTTGTTTTATGCCCGGATATGCGGAATTTTTCTTTAAGTATCCGATCGGCGAATTCAGCGAGATGGAAATTCCGGTGCAGGAAGTGTTTCCTCACGCCGCCGAGCTGCTGGAGAAAGTCGCTGAGCAATTTAGCTTTGAGGGGAGAATTCGTGCCTTTGAACGCTTTTATCTGAAGCATTTTCACAATGTACTGGAGGTTCCCCTCCTGGTCAAGCATTTGACCGAGAAAATCATCACTTTACGGGGGAATATGAATGTAAAGGAATTATCTCAGGATACAGGATATTCGAGCCGTTATATGTTGAAAACCTTTGAAAAATATGTAGGGGTATCGCCCAAGCTCCTCAGCCGCATTGTCCGTTTCCAGAATGTCATTTATTCGCTCGAGCATCAGCAGTATGAACAGACGCTTGACCGTATTTTTGAGCTGGGTTATTTTGACCAAAACCATTTTATTAAAGAATTCAAGGAATTCAGCTTCCTCACGCCCAAAAAATACGTCCGGCAACTGGCCGCCGGCGATTCGCTATACAGAGGAAAAAAAGATTAGGTTTTTAATGTGGTCGAAATACGGAACAACCATGGGCGGACAATAAAACATGCGGTCTATACGCGGTCGTTCCAGGCCGTTACGTTTACTGTGATCCTGCCATGTTAATTCTCGCAGCTTTCGCGATTTCACCCAGGCTGCCTTCGGATGGGTCCAATCGAACAATCCGCTCCCATCCGAAGCTTCGTTTACGGCGTATTTTGTACATTTCGGTACTCCGAGATGGCTGCTCGTTCAAAATCGGGTCTTGCTAAGTTCAATGGGACGTCATTCAATGCATATCTTTTCCGCCATTTACGGGTATATAGGAGCCGGTAATAAACCCAGATCGCTCACTTGCGTATAAGGCGATCGCTTTTGCGATATCCTCGGGCTGGCCAATCCTTTTCAGCGGCGTTTGTGCGATCATCGTACTCCGATACCGCTCGATTTGATCCCTGGACGCCTCGGTTTCCACGGCCCCTGGCGAAATGACGTTCGCCGTAATGCCAAACTCACCGAATTCCTGAGCGATAAACTTCGCAAATTGTACCAGCGCGGCTTTGGCCGTACCGTGCGCTATAAAGCCTTTTCCGGGGACCTTGGCAACACCGCTGGCCACGTAAATGATACGTCCATAGCCATTTTGCTTCATAAACGGAACAACCGCTTGCGTCAAATTGAAGGCGGCTTGAATTTCAGAATTCAGCTTCCCGGCCATTTCGCTCCATTGCATGTCAAGAAAAGGTTTAATTGTAAAAGGAATATGCGCATTGCTGACCAGGATGTCCAGGGTCCCCCAACGGCTGATGATCTGCTTCGCCATGGAGTTCACCTGTTCGGTATCGCATACATCTCCCTGTATCTTAACGGCTTCCCCTCCGAACCGTTCAATTTCTTGAACAACTCTTTCCGCGCTGGCATGGTCCGATAGGTAGTTGATGGCAACCTTCATACCCAAACCGGCCAACTCCTTCGCCGTAGCCGCTCCTATCCCCCGACCGGCTCCGGTGATCAGCGCTACTTTTTCTTCTTTCATTTACAACAACTCCCTAGATGTCTTCTTTAAATTGATGAATCAGCTTATTCAGCAATTGTGAGAATTGCTTGAGCTCTTCTTCCGTAAATGCACTAAGAACTTTGTGATCCATCTCTGCCAGCCTCTCTTCCAGATCCTCCAAATTCCCTCTTCCCGTTTCCGTCAGCTCAACATACACATAACGCCTGTCCTCCGTATCCTGATACGTTGTTACAAGCCCTGAACTTTTCATGCGCTCAATCATTTTGGTAATGTTCTGTTTCGTTACCATCGTCCTTTGGCATAAATCGCCCAACGAAGTTTTGTTCGCCTCCGCGATTGCACCCAGGATCAGCCACTGCTGTACACTCGTCAGTTTACATTTAGAAGCGATCTCACCTCCCCGCCTGGATAACAGGTTAGCGGCTTTAATCGTATCCGAAATCAACTCCATACCCTGGCGGCTCATCATCATTACTCCTTAATATGGTCAACTAGTTGACAGTCTAACATATACGAAAAAGTTGCGCAACAAAAATGCCTTTCATTTGGGGGAGATCAAGGGACCGTTGTTGATCTATCATAGAGAATATTGTTCTATCTTCGTTCAGATCACCGCCCGCTAAATCCTTAAAAAATCAAGAAGCTAGCGGGCTGTTTCGTTGCGATGACGAAAGCTGCGTTTATTCTGCCCGCAGCCGCCGCTCGATCTGTTCATTAACCTTGCTGCGCAAACGCAACAAATAATCCGCCGATCGCGGATAACTGGCGAAAGTCAGTTCCCGCTGCAGATCCTCCTCGATCAGCGACAGCACGAACTCCCTGCTGCTGAGGCTCTCCAAATATTGCAGGGCGCGCAAATCCGTCAGCGCATCCTGCAACACAACAAGCCTTAAAGATTCCAGCACCGTGCCATCCTCCGCGGGATATACGAGAAAGCTGTCTCCGGAAGGAAAAGTATCGAGGGCAGCCGTATCTACAAACGGGTTCAGTTTTTTCAGAGAATACTGGGAATTGTAAAAATTGAATCCCCAATGCAGAAATCCCTTGATCCGGTACTTGTACATCTGTACCCCCAAAATGCGGTTCCGTGAGGACGGCATCGCCAAAAAACGATTGCTGACAAGCAGATGTTGACCGCAGCAATAGTACACCCACAAATTTTGAGCGCCGGCATCAATAAAGTCATGGATCGTATCGCTTCCGGCCACCGGCTGGTCAATAATCCCTTGGCGATAAAATTCCGCATCACTGATAGCGTCGATAATCGGAAAGCCTTCGAGATAAGGCGCGACGAATTGTTTGGCCTCGAGATAGGTGTGCAGGTTGCTGGGCACAGGCTCATCCGAGATATGAAATAATGAACGTTCGGCAATCCCCAGCTGGCGCAACCGTTCCGTAAGCGCCGGCAAAAACGCCGCCAGAAAGCTGCGATACTCCGGATCGTTTGCCTGTGTGTGCCAGCCGAAGCGCCGCTCGGGCACACCGCCGACCTCAACGATGATCTTGGGGGCATATTTCGCCCCCCATTGGCTGAACAAATGCGCCATTTCAAAATGGGTAATGCCCGCCGCTTCGGATATCCGCACCCATCGGTCCAGCTTATCAAAGCCAAATCGGTAGCCGTTTGCATCATAGGAAACATCCACAAGCTGAAGCGTGGTCCGCTCATTGCCTATAAGCGTATCCAGCGGCGGCGTAAACAGCGGCGTCAGCAGCACGTTGATCCCCCGTTTGGCCGCCGTCTGGATAAAGTTGCCGAGAATACGCCAGTGTTCTTCACTAAACACCTCGACACCGTAGTAATCCGCCAGACAATCGCCATGAAACCACTCGGTATGCAGCAGCCGCTGCTCAGGCAGCACTCCCTCCAGGATATGGATGATCATCCGCCGGCGGCTGACCACGGTACCGTCCGTAGCCGTAAACTGAATCGTAACCGGATATTTCCCCGACTTTGCCGCCTTTGGAACCGTCACTTCAATCCACAGGCTCCTCCACTGGTACGGAATGAACTGGAGCATCCCGTCAAAAGGCTCGAGCACATCGGGGAACAGCCCCGCTTCGGTCGTCAAATAATCATCATCCGTTTCGGCATAGGCCGGATACATGGACGGCACGCATTTGACCTGACGCACACTTACCAGATCGCGGATGGATGACAGCACCTCCACCTTGACCAGCGGATTTTTGGGCAATTGAACCGTTGCCTCCATCTGACTCATATGATACGGGCGCGTATAACGGTAAGCCAGTTGGTAAGATATCGATTCGTTTTTCAGCAAACTCAGCTCGTGCACTTCGCCCAACTCCAGGGGCTTGTTAACCGGAAAAACTTTTTCGAGCGAGCTGATTTGACGTACATCAAAATACTGTGGATCAAATGTAACGGTCATAAAAAATTCTCTCCTCCCAGCCCCGACCGCCAGCTATCCCTTGATGCCGCTCATGGCGATTCCTTGAATGAATTGCCGCTGCAGTACCTGATAAAGCAGGAACGGCGGCAAAAAAGTCAGCAGTGAGCCGGCCATGACCAGTCCATAGTTGGTGGTGTAATTACCCTTCAGAATAGACAGTGCGAGCGGCAGTGTCTGCATCTCCTGATCCGTAGTAATGACAAGAGGCCAAATAAAGTCGTTCCAAGTCGTTATAAACGTAAATATCGTCAACGCCACGAGGGCGGGCCGTAATAGCGGCAATACAATACCGTTAAATTTACGCACTTCGCCGGCACCATCGATGTTCGCAGCCGCCAGTAATTCATCCGGCACCTCTGTCATAAACTGCCGCAGCAAAAACACGCCGAAAGCGTTAATAATGGGCAAAACAAGTCCAATATACGTATTGAGCAGATTCAATTCCCTGATCAGCATATACAGCGGAATCAACGTAGCCTGGCCCGGCACCATCAACGTCACGATGTATAGAAAAAAAAGCATCCGCTTGCCGGCAAACTGCTTTTTGGCAAACCCGTAAGCGGCCATTGCCGAAACAATCGCATTAAGCGCGCACGCCAGACAAGACACGATGATACTGTTTGCCAGGTAACGAAAAAAATGAAAATGGATGAGCACGCGCCGGTAATTTTCCAATCCAAGGTCTGCCGGCCCCCATTGCAAGGAAAGCGTACTGGACTGGGTGAGCGACAAATAGGCCATATACAGAAACGGCAGCAAGGCGAGCGCACTGAGGGCAGCCAGGACAACCGCCGTGAACATGCGAGTGTAACGGAAGCGGCGTTCTCGTGGATTTTGACTCATGGCCGTCCCTCCTTGTCCTGTCCGTAAAACAAACGCTGCAGCATAGTAATAAGCATGATAAGACTTAAAAAGAGCACAGAAACCGCACTTGCATATCCCATACTGAGTTCTTTGAAGGCTGACCGGTAAATCGTCAGCACCAGCGTCACCGTGGACCTTCCGGGCCCGCCCCCCGTCATTGTATAAACCAGATCGAACGCCTGAAACGACCAGATCGTCCCGAGCGTGACAACCAGAACCGTGACGGGCCGGAGCAGCGGCACCGTAATATGCCTAAAACGGTACCACGCGCCCGCTCCATCCACACTGGCCGCTTCATACAAGCTGACCGGAATATTCAGGATGCCCGCATAATAGATGACCAGAAAATATCCGATATTTTTCCACACGGTAATCAACGCGATACTCACCAGCGCCGTTTGCGTCGTACCCAACCAGTTCACCTTGGGAATGCGCAAACCGCCCAACAGCATATTGACAATCCCCCCGTCCGTCATCAATAAAATGGACCAGACCGTTCCGACCAGAATCGTCGAGGAAATGACCGGGACAAATAGCGATCCTCTGACAAATCGGCTGAAACGCCCCGGAAATTTTGCATGCAGAACCTCGGCAATCAGCAGCGCAAGCATCGTCTGCAGCGGAACAACAACCAGGGCGAATAACAGCGTATTTTTCACGGAGGCCGCCACAAAGGGATCGGATAACAAATAAGCGTAATTTCTCAAACCGATCCATGCCGGTTGCTGAATCACGTTGTAGCTTGTAAAACTGAGCAGCGCCGTCAACACCATCGGAACGGCGGAGAAGACAAGGATTAGCAAAAAACTGGGCAGCACGAACAGCCGCCCCGCCCAGGCATCTCTCGTTTTGTGTTTCATTTTATCTGTTGTAAATGCTTTTGGCATACTGAGCAGTATCCTTCAGCACTTGTTCCGGAGTAAGCTGCCCCAAAATCATCAACTGCAGATTTTTGTACAAGGCGTCGTATATTTTGCTTGAACCGTCAACCGGCGTTAACGTGTGAAATAATTGCGAATCCTCGGTATACAGCTTCTCGAATTTGGGATTATCATAGTACTTTTCGTTTTTGGAAATCGGAGGAGCGCTATAGATCACCTGATGATAGGCTTCCATTACCTCGGGACTGGTCAAAAATTTGATCAATTCCGCCGCAAGCTCCTTGTTTTTGGCCGTGCGCAGCATGACCAGCGAGTCGGCCGCCGCGAAGGTTCCGCCCTGCTTTTGCGTTAACGATGCCGTATAATCCCAGTTAATTCCCGCTTTATCCAGATCCGCACTTAAGCTCGTCCCCATAATAGCCATCGCCACCTTGCCTTCAGGCAATAATGACTTGAGGTCCTGTGTCGTAAGCGAGGTGGCCGCATCCGGAATAATCTTGTAGGTATGCTTCAAATCATTAAGAAATTTTATGGCTTTCAGCGCCTCAGGGCTGTCCAGGGCCAATTCGGTCCCTTCCTTATTGAACAGTTCGCCGCCGGCTTGCCACAAATACGGGTAAAACGAGTGGTTCAGCCCGGTGATGGAAGGCTCGCCCCATTCCTGCACAAACGGGTATACATCAGGGCTGTCCTGCTGAATTTTCCGCGCATAAGCGACAAGGTCATCCCACGTTTTCGGCGGTTCGGTAAAACCCGATTTTTTGAGAATGTCCATATTGGCATACAGTACACTGACATTCCCCACAATGATAGGAACAGCATACTGTTTTCCCGCCACGGTCCCCTTATCCCAGTAAATATAATTATCTTTTTCTTCCTGCGTAAAATAATCATCGAGCGGTTCCAGCGTACCGAGCTTGATATAATCGCTCAACATTTCCATATACATATAGCCGACATCCGGTCCGTTTTCCGACGAAATTGCCGTCAAATATCTTTCTTCATAATTGGACCACGGGATAATCTCCAGCTCGACTTTTACCCCATGCTTCTCCTCAAACTTGTTAAGCTGCTCCCGCCAAAACGTTTCATCGGAAACATCGCCGGTAGAAAATGGAGGCAGCCATACCTTTATCGTTTCCGCCGCTGCATCTTTGCCGGCGCTTGCGCCACTCTGTTTGTTTTTGGCCGAATCGGCCCCGCCTCCGGGCGAGCAGGCGGCAAGCACAAGCAGCATCGCACTTAGGAGCAACAGCATCTTGCCAAGCTTGACGGTACTCGTTACGGCACCGAATTTCTTTTTCATAAAATTCCCCACATCCTTGTCTGATTAATTGGTTTTGCGTGTTACGATTATAGGAAGGGGTCACAAAGCTTGTCAACGCAAGCAAAGCAGTACAAAATTCGTTAATTTTCTTCGTACGGACTGCATCATTTGTATATAAAAAGCCAAAAAAATGAGGTTGTTCCTCATCTTTTCGGCTCTATTTCCCGGTATTCCCAGAGAAATTAACAATAAATGATCCGGGATGCTTAAATCATAACGCCTTTACAAGGGGGCCATGTCCGAAATTGTATATCCTCCGCATAAATTGTACATCGCCGAATCCTACTTCACTGTTTGCTTGTATTTTCCCGGAGTCATATGCTCGTACTTCTTAAACACCCTGATAAAACTGACATCGCTCGCGAAGCCCACCTCATGGGCGATTTCTTTGATCGACAACTGCTTGAGGCTGAGGCCCATCAGTTCTTTGGCCCGCTTCACTCGTACCTGGTTCAAATATTCGACAAGCCCCAGCCGGTATTGCTCCTTGAATACCCGGGAAATATACGAATTGGACATTTGCAGCTGTTCGGCGATCATCGTCAGACTGAGCATCGCATCCCCATATTGGCTGTCGATAATCTCTTTGATTCTGCCGGCGAGTTCGCTTCCGGCTACCTTTGTCTCGTCATTGCTCCGGCCCCGGGGGATGAGCGGCTTCTCCTCCATTCCTCCGGGATCCTGAGGCGGTCTGTCACCACCATCTATCGATTCCATCGTCGATCCGGCAATTCGGTTAAGCGCGGTTTGATAGCTCGAATAGATATCCCGCTGCTCTGCCGAAACATTGCCCCTTACGCAGCCGTAAGGCAGCTGCTGCTCCGCAAGCCAATGCGACAACTGCTCTGTAAACTCCTCCACCGTCTCCTCGGCTTCCAAATTCGGTGCTCCGTAGTTAAGAATAAACAGATAATAAGGATATACATCTCCATGAAACACAGAGAGTGTGTCATCGCACCGTTCACTGACAAACTTCTCCATCAGGAGCTGCCGCTGCTCATCCAGCCAAACGGAATTTGCCTCCGAATACAGGATGACCGTACAGAAGTATTTATTTTCAAATCCCAAGTTATGAGTTCGCTGTACCGCGTCCAACTGATTGTCCGTCAGTGCCGCGCCCGAGAGAATCGTCCTGACGAAAGACTTTTCGACAAATCGCTGCTGCTGTCTCATGAACAAAACGGCCGATTGGTTCTTCTCGAGCAGTTCGTCCATCTTGCGCGAAATCACGTCATATTCATTATCCGAACCGTCCTGCTGCCCCAATTGCAGTTTGCCCAGCAAATGGCGCAGCGGCTTGGAATTGTAATTGCTCATATAAATGGACAGGACGATTCCGACCAAAAACACGCTGGCGATGCAGATCATTAGCAGGCGGGTAATCGCTGTCTGTACCTTCAGGACATTGCTCTTGGTATTGATCATATAATAATGAAGGCCGCTGAAGGCAGAGGGTTCCGTTAAAATAAAATGCTTGTTCGAGGCATAATAATTTTGACGCAGCTGCACATACCCTTTCCGGTCGTCGTAGTCTTGCACCAGCGGCAGCAAATCCCCCTCGCCATAGAAGGCATATACCTTGTGGTCATCATCAGCCAGCGCATATAGCCGGTGGGGATATTGTGCATTGGCCTGCTGTATTAAGGATTCCATATAAGACTTGCGAAGCTTGATAATCATCACGCCGCTTTTTTGCGAATCCCTGTAAATGGCCCGGCTGAACAGCAGCTCTTTTTTCCCCTCGTTGCTCCAAAAGAAAAAGGACATATTATCGGCAGCCCTCACCATGGCCAGCCATTCGGTATATCCGCTCCGCTTCAGCTCATTTTGCAGCAGATAGTAGGACATCGGACGGTAAATTCCCAATGTACCCAAGATATAATCTTGCTCGGGATAATAAATGTATATCTCCTCGATCATCGGATTGGCGATCATAAAATTGCGCAGTTGATCGACCAGTTGATAAGCGGACTCCGTTTTGATATTCCCGCCCGCTTTCGTTTCGATCATCCGTATCAGGGTACGATCGTTCATGATTTTACTGGACAAATTCGTTATTTGACCCATCTGTTCATCAATCACATGACTAATAAAGCTGCTGTAATGATAATGGCTGTCGATCGCCTCCTCGGTCGCCTTGCTGCGAATCCAGAACATAAAAATCAGTACCAACACCATAATGATCGCGATGACAATCAGAAAAGAACGAATCCACTTCAGCTTGACTCCCCGTACCGCAAGTAGCTTTCTGGTAAACATCCGTAGTCCCCCGCAAAGTTGTTCGGAATTATAATTAGTTATTTCAAAGAATAAAATTAGCTCCGATCATATCGGAGCTTTTTGCTTAGCCGTTCTTAATTTTAACCGCCGGCCAATTTTCAGATCATAAAAACAGCCGCCAAATTCAACAAAGCGATGCCCAGCACCATGTAATCGCCGTACTGCAATCTGTATACCCGGATAGGAGTGCGGCCTTGCTCTCCCTCATAACAGCGGGATTCCATGGCTACCGCCAGTTCTTTGGCCCGGAGGATGGCCGAAACGAATAGAGGCAGCAGCATGGGCAAGACGCCTTTAAATCTGGCCGCAGCCCTTTTGCGGTGAAAGCCGCCGCCTCTGGCGATTTGCGCTTTCCGGATTTTATCAAACTCATCGAGCAATATAGGCAGAAAACGGAGGGCGATGGAAAACATCATCACCGCTTCGTGAATAGGCAACTTCCATTTTTTCAAGGGGGAAAGGAGCATCTCCAGCCCCTCGGAAAGCACGATGGGAGAGGTCGTTCTAACCAGCAGGGACAGCAGCAGAACTATGCCCGCGATTTGCTCGCACATCAGCACTCCTTTCATGGCCCCCTCCAAGGAAAAACGGAGGAATCCGGCGCGAACGATCGTGTCGCCCGGCGCGGATAGAAGGATAGCCTGATAGATCATGGTCGAGGCATAGAAAATAGCCAAAGAGGCCAGCGTTATGGCCAAAGCCTTCCAAGACAAGCGGGCGATTCCCCATAACACAATCAGAAGCAGCAGTTCCGCGCTCTTTAAGATCAAATGGTGATTGAACAATAAAGCCGCCCCAAACAAAAACAGAGCCATGATCTTTATTCTGGGGTCCCACCTCTCCAGCCATGAATCTCTTTTCTCGTAGATCAAAAACCGGCTTCCCGCCATGCTCCCACCTCGCTGACTTGTCTTTGCCGCTTTGCGTAATAACGGCTGATTTGTTCGCTAACTTCCTCTATGTCCCATGGACAGGCAACCGCAATCCCCGCCTTTTCCTTCAGTAAACGGGCCAACCGCAGCGAGTCCGGTTCCTCCCAGCCCGTTTCGGACAGGATCCGGGAATCGGCCAGCAAATCCGCAGGCGGTCCGTCGCCAAAAATGAGGTTTCCGGACAAAATCAACAACCGCTGTGCGTGCTCCAAAATCTCGTCCAGCATATGGCTTACCCAAAGCACGGTAATTTCCCGCTCACGGTTCAACCTGTGGAGCAGCTTGAACAAAGCTTTACGGGAAAACAGATCCAGCCCGGCCGTCGGTTCGTCCAAAATCAGGATTTCCGGTTCAAGCACAACTACGCCCGCGATGGCCACCCTCCTTTTTTCACCGCCGCTGAGTTCGAACGGACTTCGCTGCGCAAACGACTCAAAGCCCAATCCAACGGCATCCATAGCCTGCCGTACCCGCGCTTCTTTCTCCTGTTCCGTAAGGCCGCTGTATTTCAAGCCATACGAAATATCGTCATAAACGGTTGCTGCGAACAATTGATGCTCCGGATACTGAAAAATATACCCAACCCTGTCAAACAACTCCGGGCGTCTGCTTTCGACTGGGTCAATGCCATCAAGCAGCAGCCGTCCTTCCGTCGGGTTTATAAACCCTTTAAGCAGTTGCGTAAATGTGGACTTTCCCGCTCCCGAACGCCCGGCGAGCGCGACCATTTCCCCTTGCTCCACTTTAAGATCGATGCATTTGAGTGCGTAAGCGTCCGGAGCCGCTCCGGATCTGTTTTTTCGTTTGCCGGCAAAATATGAAAAAGACGCCTCTTTCAGTTCCAGTCTCATAACAGTCCCTCCACATCCTGCAGCCGCAGGTCAAACGGAACCGGCAAGCCGTGTTGTTGCAACCGCAGCGCCAAAGCCCGCGGAAAGGGAAGTTCAAGCCCGCATTCGGCAAGCAAAGGCTCATTTGCCAAAATATCGGCTGGAGAACCTGCGGCCGCAATCGCTCCCTCTTTAATCAGGACCAACCGGTCCGCGGCCAGCACTTCTTCCAGATGATGCGTAACGTAAATCAGTGTAAACGGCTGCTGCCGTCTCGCTTCGTGCAAGGAGGAAAGAAACTGCTTTCTTGCCATAGGATCCAACATGGAGGTGGCCTCGTCCAAAATTAAATAGTCGGGGTTCAAAGCCAGGACCGCAGCCAGCGCAAGCTTCTGCTTTTCCCCGCCCGACAACTCCGTCACAAGCCTGTCGTATTCAACATCGAGGCCCGCCAAAGCCAGGGAATGCCGGATTCTCCCGCTCATTTCCCGTTGAGGGCACCCGATATTGGACAGGCCAAAGGCGATATCTTCCCCGACGCTGATTCCGACCTGCTGGTTCTCGGGGTTTTGAAAAACAATCTGCACCTTCCGGCGGATCTCCCCTAACATTTTGCGATCCGTCGTATCCAGACCGTCTACCTCGATCGTGCCTTCCGCCGGAATTTCGATACCGTTCAGCAGCCTCGATAAAGACGATTTGCCGGAGCCGTTAGGCCCCAGCAAAGCGATAAATTCATGGTTTCCGATTTCCAGATTAACATGGCGAAGCGCAAACGTTACGGGTCCGGCAGCTTCGTAGGCGAAAGATACGTCCCGCAGCGAGATCATGGCAGTTCCCCCTTGGCGGAACCGGCCACGGTGCTCCCAAAGACGCTTCGTTCATCCCGGGGATCGAAAAGCCCTTCAGCCGTATTGGGGATTTGCCAGAAGAAATCAAGCCGGACTCCATTTTCCTCAGCCAGCGCAAACAGATCTTTCATAAAAATACCCTTGCCCGGATCACAGGAAGGACTGTCGGCAATTCCCAAACCGCCCACGATCTCATAGCCATGGTCCTGATAAACCTTCAGTTGCTCGATCACAGGCTGAAGAATTTTCCGATTGTGCCGGTGAAATTCCGGGGTATCGTACTGCTCGGTGGTCATCGGGGGACGCTCCGGTCCTAAAAACGTGAATTCGGGGCACGGCAGCTGCACAATCCCGTATCCCTGCTCGTTTGTCCAATCCACGGCCGCCTTCATCACGCCGGGGCTTCTTGCCTCGTCAGCGACAACCGCGTTTTGATTAATGACGCAATGGGATACGACGATTATTTTTTTGCTACGCTGCACGGGAGTTTCCCTCCCGGCTGCCGGAACGCGCCCCGCCGCGTTTCAGCAAGGATTGCGGAATCCCTTTAAGGACGTAATAAACAAGGACGGCCGATAAAATTTTGTCCACGAGATTATCCCCGAGCCGCGGCAAAAAGGCCGAGGTGAACAAACTGGCTCCGGACTGTTTCAGGAACAGTACCAACACGTCCTGCGCGCCGCCTGTAAGTCCGCCGAAAACGGCTACTGCGATCACCGAACCTACAGCGGGGCAGACGACTCCCAAAATAATGCCCGTTACAATGGCCGTTTTAAACGAGTAGCCGTTTTTCCCTTTTGCGGCTACCCCTACGATTAATCCGACCAGCGCATTGACTAAAGCAAACGGTATTTCCGTGTACCCGGAAGTCACGCCAAGCACTAAATTTGTTAGCACGCCCACAAGAATCCCCCAGTAAGGTCCATAAACTACGGCGATAAAAATGGTGCCTATTACATCCAGAAAGAGAAAAGGAATGCCCAGTTTGCCAATCACCGTACCGGCGATGACATTAATCGCCACCGCCAACGCTCCTAGCGTAAGAATCAATGTATTGCGGTTCATTTTTCGTACCTCCCGGTATTCATTTGGAAAAACGCCGGATGATAAATGCGAAGCTCCCTCCTTTGTACATATCGAGAAGCCATTCTCTCCGGAACAGAACGGTTCTCCGACGATTTAATATATTAAACCCGAGTAATCCACTAAGTTTTATTTAATTTATTTTATTTTATTCCTTTTTCGCCGCATGTCAATTCATTTTTTGAGGCGCCCTGAAAATGGAAAAGCAGCCTCCAAAGAAGCTGCTTAGACTGCTGATATATTCCTAAATCTCCCAATCGTTTCGCCAACGGTTTACCTTCCCTTTTCGACGAAGGACGTCCGTGCCTTCACGGTCCAGGATAAAATCCGTCCCTGCCTTCAGAATGATGACCCCATAATCCCGGCGGGCGCCTTCAACGGAGACAAATCCGCTAAGAACATCCTCGAGCACGAGTCGGGGATCTCGCTGCCACGGATCTCCCCATCCGCCCCCGCCGGCACGGTGAAACTCGATGATACCGCCGCCGTTCATCGCCACGTGAAACGCCGTTTCCCGTACTTCCAGCAGCTCCTTGTCTCCAGGATGAAGGACAACCAGATTGGAAGGCGCATCCTCCCCGCCGCACAAGCCGCGCGTCGTGTTCCGAACCCCCGCCATCATGACGCTGGTATGGCTGGGTTCCAGGTGCTGGATCAGCACATGAAGCCCTGGTGCCCCCCGCCACTGTCCGGTACCGGTATAATCCGCGGTGTATTCGTGTTTCAGCACGCGGCTGGGATACTGAATTTCATTCATCTCGATGGACGGCAGGATAACCCCGGTCATAACCGGAGGGTACAGCCCCCAGCCGTCAGTTTCATAGGCCCCGCCGGCGCCGCCGGTATAGCCGAAGAAATTCAGGTTCACCCAAGGACGCCCGTCTTGATATTGTCCGTTTGTATAGGCAAGCGGAAGCTTATGCGCATTCACTCCGACGCGCTCGGGGGCGCATTGGGAGATGGCCAGCAAGACGGCCTCGGCAATTTCCGCTCCCGTACAAGCCGTCGCATGTCCGCACGGAGCCGGCGGCTTCGGGTTCACGACGCTGCCGAGCGGGGCTTTGACCGTAACCGGGTTCATGTACCCTTCATTGATCGGGATACTCTCGTCACAGCAAGTGGAAATAGCGACAAACGCAAACGACGTTGTATTCGACAGCGGGCTGTTGATGAACCCGGGCACCTGTGGCGCCGAGCCTGCAAAATCGATCGTCAGGTCACTGCCGGAGACGGTTACGGTAGCCTTCACTTTAATATCCCGGTTTCCCTGAAAATCATGGTCCGCATACGTCTCCGCGGTATAAGTGCCGTCCGGCCAGCTTGAGATTTCTTCCCGCACCCGCCGCTCGGTATACTCGATCCGCTGATCAATCGCCTGCCGCACCGAAGCGTAGCCGTATCGGTTAAGCAGCATTTCCGCCCGCTGCGCCGCCAGCTTGCAGGCGCCGATCATAGCGTCTAGATCGCCTTCCAGCCAGTGAGCCAGCCGGTTGTTGGCCGTAATCAGCTCGAATACGTCCTGTCTTTTCTCACCGCGTTCGTACAGCTTGAGCGGCGGAATCCGCAATCCATCCTGCCAGATGTCGCGGGATCGCGGATTGTACCCGCCCGCCACCGGCCCGCCGTTATCGCCCATATGGCTGCGGACGGCCGGAAGCAGCACCGGCCGCCGCCCGTGAAAGACCGGCATGACAATCGTCCAGTCCAGACTGTGGGAGCCGCCGTAATAAGGGTCGTTCACGAGCAAAATGTCTCCGGGATGCAGATCGTTTTTAAACGCGTCCAGCAGCTCATCGACAGCGCTGACCACCGCGTACAAATGCAGGGTACAGCCGGGAGCCTGGGCCACCAGCCGGGTACGGCCTTCCATAAAATCGAAGACGCCGGTCGTGAAGTCGTGGGCTTCATTAAACAGAGGCGACCTGGCGGTCCGCGTTACGGCGGCGCTCATCTCCTCCGCTACAGAATCCAGCGTTCCGCCAACGACCTGCGATAAAATCCATTCATTAACGGGACGGGCCATCGTTATCCTCCTTTACCAGTCGTTTCAAAGGTTCGGCCGAAGCGTAGCGGTATTCGAGCGCGGCCCCTGCCGCAACCGGGATGCCTTTTGCCGTTCCGCTATGAACTCCGTCTCCGGCAACAATACGCACATCCGTGCCTCCTTCGGGAACAAAAATAGAGGCCTCATACTTGCCGCGAAGCACGTCCAGCCGCACCTCCATATCCCCGTCTTCAAGCCGCTTCCGGTATCCGATGCGCAGCCCGCTCCGCCACTCCAGCTCCTCGGCGGAGACCAGCCTGCGGGCTCCCTGCAGCACGGATGCGCTCCATCCGTTTTCCGCAATCGCGAAACCGGGCTCCAGAAATACCGGCTCCATTGGGGTCTGCGAACCGACGGGCGGATACAGAACGGTCAAGGGAGAAGGGCCGTGGACCGCCGGAAATGCAGGATCGGCTTCGGCGCGCATCGCCTGCGTTACCGCAGCGGCGACGGCTTGGCCGGACGTCAAGAACCCAAACGCGGTCGCCGCCGGAAAAGCCGCGTGGACCAGGCTGCCTTCCGGTAAAACAAATTCGAATACGTCCAGCAAGCCGTCATTGATCTCCAGGTCTTCCATGGAACCGGCCAAAAGCGCCGTCACCGCACAAGCCGACGCAGTCTCCCGTCTAATATTATAAGGAAGCGATACCTGCTGCGAAGTTCCGGTAAAATCGAACTTCCAGCGCTGATCCCGCCGCTCCATTTGCAATTGGATGCCCACATCGGCCTGGGCGATCGCCAGCTTCGCCGCGCCCGAAAGAGGGCCTGTCACAGCAGGCAGCAGTTCGGCCGTCCTGAGTCGCGTACGCTCGTTCATCCGCTCGATCGCTTGATGCACCGCAGGCAATCCGTAACTGCCGACCACCGCTTGAATCGATCGGCGCGCTTCCTCAAGGCAGGCTTGCATGGCCAGCAAGTCGGATTCCAGCAGTTCCGGAGATCTGCTGTTCGCCAGCACGAAACGGCGCACGTCGCGCTGGAGCTTGCCTCCCTTGTACAGCTTCACCGGCGTTAACCTCATGCTTTCCTGCCACACTTCAAAGGCTTCCGGATTATAACCTCCGGGGATTTCACCGCCCAGATCGGCCATCTGGGCCCGGATCACCGGACTTACAATAAGCTCCCCGTCCGCAAATACCGGCAGCAGCATCGTCAGGGTCTGTCCTTTGGTGCCGCCTTTATATACATCCGCGGAAATCAGAACGTCGCCTTCCTCAAGATCGTAAGCGAAATAATCCAGCAGATGGCGGGACACCGACCTGAGGGCGTACAGGTGCTCGATTTCCGATTGTACCTGATGGACCAGCGATCCGTCCCCTGTCACCAATCCGGCGGCATAAGCTCCGGATTCGGCGATCAGAGCGGAACGGGACACGCGCCGAAGCCGCTCACCCGCAAAACGGCTGACCGAAGCCAGCTTGCCGTAAATGATCTGATCTGAAATCTGGTGTGCGGTCGACATCGATTACACCCCTTCTCTATCGCGTCTGACTTCAATGATGCAGTTCCCGCCCGCATCGATTAACGCTTCATGGCCCGGATAGACGACGATCGTGGTTCCCCATTGTTCAATGACCGCCGGACCGACAATCAGATTGCCGGGCACCAGCTTCGAACCGTCGTAAATGTTCGTCTTTTCCGGTTCGATCCCGAAATGAACCCGGCGCACTTCCATGAGCGCCGCCTGCGGATCTTCGCCTTGGAATGGGGCTTCCCGCAGCTCAATGCGTTCGCGAACCCCGATCAAATCCAGGCGCAAATTCAGGATTTCCACCTCTTGTCCGGTATTTTTATGCGCATATAAGCGTTCATGCATGTCATGGAACTGGGAGATCGTGGCATCCATATTTAAAGCGGTCACTTTGCGCGTTCTCGTCCGGATCGGGACGGTCACTTCATGAACTTCGCCCGCATACCGCATATCGACATAACGGCGGATTTCTTCGTGCAGCTTCAGCCGCGAATCGCCGCCAAGCTTCTCTCTCGCCGCTTGCTCCATGCCTTCGAATACTTCATTCATTCCGCTTAGATCCAGATCGCCGCCCGCAGCATAAAAGGTCCGCAGCTCCGTTACCTTCAAGTTGGCGACAACGTCGCCGAGCGCGCACAGAACAGGAGCAAATCCGGGCACAATGACCATTTCAATGCCCAAATCCTCGGCCTGCCGGCCGGCATGCACGGCTCCGGCTCCGCCCGCGGCCAGCAGGGCAAACCGGCGCGGATCATGGCCGCGCTGCGTCGTGACAAAACGGATCGCGTTGGACATATTATTGTTCACGATCTCGGAAATCGCCAACGCCGCTTCGATCACGCTAATCCCAAGCGGTTCGGCGATATGTTTGCGAATAGCCTCTTCGGACAACGCCTTGTCCAGCTTCATCTCGCCGCCAAGAAAATGGTCCGGATTCATGTAACCAAGCACCAGATTCACGTCCGTTACGGTCGGTTCCGTACCGCCCCTTCCATAACACGCCGGGCCCGGTGTAGATCCGGCGCTGCGCGGACCGACGCGCAGCATGCCGCCGGCGTCGATCCAGGCGATGCTGCCGCCTCCGGCGCCGACCGTGTGGATATCCAGCATCGGCAGCGCCACCCGGTAACGGCTGATCCAGCTTTCCGTCGTGAGGGCCGGCTGCAGGTTCTCGATGACGGATACGTCGTAGCTGGTTCCGCCCATGTCTACCGTGATCAAGTCGGTATAACCAAGCCGCTCCCCCAAAAATGCAGCGGCGGTCACCCCGCCCGCAGGTCCGGACAACAGGCAGCTGGCAGCCAGGCGGCCGCTCTGCACGATATTTTGCACGCCGCCTCCCGATTGCATCACGAACAGTTCTCCGGCAAACTTAAGCTCCTTCAGCCGGTTTTCAAGGCGCTCCAGATAATGTTTCATGGCCGGAGCCGTATAGGCATTGACCACCGTCGTGCTGACCCGCTCAAATTCGCGGATTTGCGGAAGAACCTCCACCGACAGGGTGACGAATATCTCCGGGGCAACCTCTTCAAATATCGCTTTCACTCGCTGTTCATGCTCCGGATAGAGGAAGCTGAACAAGAAGCAAACAGCCACCGCCTCGACGCCCTCGGCCTGAAAGAACGCCGCCGCCTCCCGCACGGCTTGTTCATCCAGTTCGCGGATGACCTCCCCCTGGGCGCTTACACGCTCAGGCACGCCGATCCGCAACCGGCGCGGAACAATCGGATGCGGGGCCGGAAGACGCGGGGAAAACACGCTCTCTTTATAGGAGCGGCGAAACTCGATTTCATCGCGGAACCCTTCCGTCGTGATCAGGCCGACCTTGGCTCCGGAATACTCCAAAATCGTATTGGTGGCCACGGTCGTGCCATGGACGAGGAGCGTGCAGTTTTTCAACAGTTCCTCCGCCGTCATCCCAAGCTGGCCGGCGATTTTGGCGATGCCTTGAATTACGCCGTCCGACGGATCGGGAGTGGAAGGGGTTTTGGTCGCCGTAATGCGCCCTTCCTCATCGAGCGCGGTAAGATCGGTAAACGTCCCGCCCACGTCAATTCCTAGTTTCCAGCTTTTTGTTTCAGTCAAAGCCATCGTTTACAACCTCCTGCTGTGTTCATCGTCATCATCGAATTGAAAATCATGCCTTGGCTTAAGATCAGTAGCCGGTGGAATCCTCGGTGGACTTGCCGAGTTCAAACGGTATCCGCAGCGCCCGAAGTACCCCGGTGATAATCGGGTAAATCAGCAGACCCAGGATGGTGGAATTAATCGGACTGATCCCCCAGGCGATATGGGAGGCGATAAGCCCGGCCGCAATGACGGCCAAGATGGCCGCCGCGTTGATAGCCGCATACTCTGTTCCTTGTCCGAATGCATACTTTCCGCGGCGCACAAACCAATGATCCGCAATCATGACCCCAGCAATCGGCGGTACATATACCCCTAAGAAGTTCAGAAAAGGCACGAAATGATCCTGATACCCGGTCAAAGCGATCACGATGCCGAGTGCGCCCATGACAATCACAAGAATATATTTCGGCAGCCGCACGACATTGCGCAGCCCCAAAGCGCCGGTATAAAGATTGTTGTCATTGTTGGACCACTGGGCAAAGACTAGGATCAAAAAGGCGAAAAAGCCCATGCCCAGCTTGGCCATTACGGCCGGAATGTTCGGGGTCGAACCGAGCTCCGGAATCTGGGCGGCAAAGGTCATGGCCGCACCGGCGATCACCGAGAAGATACCGCCGATGAAATACCCGGCCGCTGCGCCGAATCCGCCGGAGAAGGGGGTTTTCCCGTATCTCGTTACATCCGGAAAAACGACGGCCCCGAGCGCTGCATTGCCGACCACCAGCGTAACCCCGGCAAAGAGGCTCATCAGATCGCCTGTCGGCTGCGCCGCAAATAAATTGGCGAATCCGCCCGTTTGATCGGCGGCGACCCAAATGCCCCAGATGGACAGCAGAACGACCATCGGCACAGCCACAAAACTGAGGTACGTAATGCCTTTGTACCCGATCAGCGCGGTCAGCATCATCAGCGCGCCGCCCCAAATGATGGCCACGTTCGGATCCGCAAACCAATATCCGGGGAACATCTGCTCGATGGTGGAGCCGAAGAAGGCGACCTGCCAGCCGAACCAGCCGATGCCCATCGTGAGCGAGAGCAGAATTCCGAACAGGCTGGCCCCCGTCCGGCCGAAAGCTTGTCTGGCCAGCACCGTGGTGGAAACGCCATATTTTGCGCCCATCCAGCCTTGAAAAAAGCCGTATACCGCCAAAATCAACATGCCCAGCAGTCCGGCCAAAATCGCCTTTCCGAAGGTCATGCCCGCCGCTAACGAACCGCCGACAAAAATGGTGGACAACGAAATAATCCAGCCGCAGCTGGTGAAAGCAACGTTAAACAATCCTTTTCGCTCGGATTGCGGTACTGCCTGAATGGCATAATCATCCAGTGTAGCAGGTTTCGTCTGTTGTGGTGCCGTTGACATGTGGATTCCCCCGTTTTCGTGAATATGAGCTTACCGCCCTTTATGCTTTTATTTCGTATTCAATCTCGGCGCCCCGTTTGATCGTATTGCCGATGGTGCAGATTCTGGAGGCTTGGGTAAGCAGCCTCTCCTTATAAGGCTCTTCCAAATAAAAAGGGAGCTCCACCTGTACGCGGAATTTCTCCACCCGCGGCGAGCCTGCCTGCGCTTTGAAAGGTTCGACTTCCACACGAAGCGCTTCGCCCGTGATTTCATCCTGTTCCAGGAGGCGAACCAGCGAGACGGCAATACACATGCCGAGGGCCTCGCACATAATATCCATCGGTGAAAATTCAGCGCCTTCCGGCGGTTTATAAGCATAATCGCTTGTCGTTCGATAGGTGCTTCCGTCCCACGCTACAGTAATCAATGCTGTCCCTTCTTTCGTCCGGTTAACTAAATGCCCAGCAATCCAAAAAATTCGAACCTGGCCGTCTGGGCCGAAATTTCGTCCAACGTAATATCCGACAACGGCGACTCCGGAGCCTGAGGGCCGAACAGCCATCTGGCGATCATCCCTTCAATAAGGCTCATCAGCATCGCCGCCCGCAGTTTCGGGTCGATGGTCTGCGGGAGCATCTCCAGCTCCATGGCCCGTTCAATGTTGCGCCGGAAAGCCTGCTCCATCTCGATGCGTGTATCGCTCGCCGCCTGGCGGATCGCTTCGTCGGAAGCCCCGCTGCCCAGCAGCAGCTCCATCAGATACCGGTTCTCACTGGCAAAACGGAACAGATTTTTCAGCAGGGTTTCGGACGCTTGAACCATGTCAACCACCGTGCCCGAATGGGATCGGTACCCCTGTGAAATCACCTTGGAAATTTCCTCCCGGCCATTGGCGATAATCTCCAGCGCGATGGCCTCTTTGCTTTTGAAATGCCAGTAGAAGGTGCCCTGCGCCACGCCCGCCTGATGCACGATGTCCGATATTTTGGTTTTGTGATATCCATTTTTGGCGAATAATTCAACCGCGATACTCAGCAGCTCCCGCCTTCGTTCCACGCTTTTTCCTGAGTAAGCTTCCTCCGGCAACGCCATCCCTCCCGATTGACTCGTCAGTCAGTTTTTTGTAATTAATCCTATCTAAAAACTATGAATTCGTCAATGGAAAATTCCCGTAAAAGATTTGCCGCCGGTTAACGGCGGGTTGAAACCTAAACAAGGCCTTTCTTCAAAGCGGACGCACCGGGCGTCCATTCCTTGAGAAAGGCTCTTTCTTCTTCTCTCCTATGCGTTCGATGAGATGGATACGATGGAATGGCGGTTCACCGGCACAGGCAGACCCAGGTTTTCCCTTAGCGTGCCGCCTTCGTATTCGGTTCGGAACAGGCCGCGATTCTGCAGTTCTGGGATGACACCATCGACAAAATCTTCAAAACCGCCCGGCATATAAGGCGGCATAATGTTAAACCCATCAGCCGCAAAACCTTCGAACCATTTCTGGATATGGTCGGCCAACTGGATGGGCGTTCCGACCACGATCCGATGCCCGCGCGCTCCCGCAACCTCCCGGTATAACTGGCGCAGGGTGAGCCCCTTGTCCCGGGCCAGCTTCATCAGCAGCTGAGGCCTGCTCTTGCGGCCGCTTGATTCCGGAATATCCGGAACGGGGCCATCCAGGGAGTAGCCGCGCAGATCGTAATCAAAACGCTCCTGCAGCGTCGCATATGCCTTGGTATCATCAATGAAGCTTTGCAATTCCTCGTATTTGTCCCGGGCTTCCTTCTCCGTTGCCCCGATAACAGGGAACAATCCGGGCAGGATGTGAAGGTGCTCGGGCCGCCGGCCGTATTTCGGCAGCAGTCCCTTCAGCCCGCTGTAGAACACCTGCGCATCTTCGAAGGTCTGCTGCGCGGTGAATACCACCTCTCCAATCCGGGCAGCCAGCTCCTGCCCCGGTCCTGACGAACCGGCCTGGATGATCACAGGCTGTCCTTGCGGGCTTTGGGATACATTTAGCGGACCCTTCACGGCGAATTATTTGCCCTTATGATTCAGCTCATGCACTTTGCGCTTGTCGATGTACTCCCCTGTCTGTTTGTTCACAATATAAGGTTCCGGTTCCCAGCTGTCCCAAAGCCCCTTAACGACCTCCACAAATTCCGCCGCGCGCTCGTACCGGACACTGTGCTCCAGGTGGTCTGTCTGGGAGAAATTCAGGGCCGCTTCGCGGGTTGACGTAGTCACTACGTTCCATGCGGCCCGGCCTTGGCTGAGCTGATCCACCGATGCGAGCAGACGGGCCAGATTAAAAGGATCGTAATAGGTCGTTGAGGCCGTCACCGCCAGACCAATCCGGCGGGTAACGGTGGTTAGCGCCGCCAGCAGCGTGATGGGCTCAAAGCGGGCCACAACGGATGGCGAACTGTCGGCCGACGTTGTCAGTCCATCCGCCAAAAAGATCATATCCAGCTTAGCCCGCTCCGCGGTCTGTGCAAGCTGCTTGAGCAGCTCAAAATTTTCGCTCCCGGACTGCGCTTGGGGATGCCTCCATCCCGCCGTATGATGGCCCGCACCTTGAACAAACAGCCCGAGCTTCAGCTTCCGCTCCTGACTCATTTAAAGACGCACCCCTTCCTGTTCCTGATGCTCCGCTGCGAATTGATTGGACGGGCGGGCCAGCCCCAGGTTCTCGCGCAGGGTCGCACCGCGATATTCGGTATGAAACAGCCCGCGATGCTGAAGCTCGGGAATGACCAGCCTGGCGAAATCCTCGAGTCCTGACGGCAGCGCCTGCGGGCGAATGACAAACCCGTCACAAGCGCCGCTTACGAACCAGTGCTCCAGTTCATCCGCGACCTGCTCGGCCGTGCCGGCAAAGGTGCGATGCCCGTTGCCTCCGGAGACCCGCTCAATCAGTTGGCGGATCGTAAGCCTCTCGGCTTCGATCATATTTTTCATCAACTCGAAGCGGCTCCGGTTTTCATTAATCGTGGCCGGATCCGGAAGCTCCGGCACAGGACCGTCAAGCGGATAGGAGAACAAGTCCACCTTCAGCCGCTTGGACAGCCGATGCAGGCCCAATTCGGGAATGATGGATTCGCGCAGCTCGGCCTCTTTTTCCCTGGCTTCCGATTCGGTCGCTCCGACAATGACACTGAAGCCCGGCACGATTTTCACATCATCGGGGTTGCGCCCATATTTAAGCACCCGGGATTTCACGTCCGTATAGAAGGCCTGGGCATCCTCCAATGTCTGTTGGGCCGTATAGATCAGTTCCCCGATGCGCGCCGCAAGCTCCTTGCCGTCTTCCGAGGAACCGGCCTGGGCCAATACCGGATAACCTTGGGGCGGCCGCGGCAAATTCAAAGGACCTTCCACCGCAAAGATATCGCTTCGGTGTCCTACCGTGTGAATACGGTCCACATCCGCATAGACCCCTCCGGCTTTGTCAAAGAGCGGCGCCTCATCCTCCCAGCTGTCCCACAGCTTGGTCGCAAGCTCTACAAACTCCAGCGCGCGCTCATATCGCTCGGTATGCTCGAAATTACGTTCCCGGCCAAAATTGAGATGCGTCTTCCCGATGCCGGTGGTGACGATGTTCCAGCCCGCGCGCCCGCCGCTGAGATGATCCAGAGAAGCGAACAGTCTGGCAGTATGATAGGGCTCCGTATAGGAAGTGGATACGGTTGCCACAAGCCCGATCCGGTTCGTTACCGCCGCCAGAGCGGATAGCAGTGTATAAGGCTCCAGGCGGTTCAGCGCCTGGAATTTCACATTTTCCCCCAACTCATAACCATCCGCCAAAAATACGGTGTGAAACTTGGCTTGTTCGGCAAGCTGCGCCATTTTTTTGTACAAGGAAAACTGCGTGACCCCTTCAGGCTCGGCTGAAGGCAGCCTCCAGGCAGTCTCGTGAAAACCGGTGCTGTTCATAAAAAAATTCAATATCATCTGGCGATTCCGATGCGTGCTCATTCGTTCCTTCACCTCAGCCTTTTCTTGGATTATGTCAGCGGAAAGTGACACGCCGCACGGTGATCCGGCGCATGCTCTTTGAATGCAGGCCGCTCGCGCCGGCAAATGTCCCGGGCAGCCGGGCAGCGCGTATGAAAGCTGCACCCTTCAGGCGGGTTGGCCGGACTGGGAACCTCCCCCTGCAGCACAATACGCTGCTTGTTCTCCCGCGGATGCGACACGGGAATGGCCGACAGCAGCGACCGGGTATACGGATGCAGCGGGCGCTCAAACAATTCATTCCTGCCTGCCAGTTCAACCATTTTGCCCAGGTACATAACGGCGATCTTGTCGCTGACAAACTTCACCGTGGCCAGACCGTGTGCGATAAACATAAACGTAATGCCATGCTCCCGCTGGAGCTTTTTGAGCAAATTCAGAATCTGGGCCTGGATCGATACATCAAGCGCCGATACCGCTTCATCACAGACGATCAGCTTGGGCCTTAAAGCCAGCGCTCTGGCGATGCTGATGCGTTGTCTCTGCCCGCCGCTGAACTCATGCGGATAGCGGTCCAAATGAAACTCGCGCAGGCCGACGGTTTCCATCAGTTCGATCAGCCGGCTCTCCAAGGACTCCCCTCTCGGCAGTCCATGGATGCGAAACGGCTCGGCGATAATATCCCGAACCTTGAGTCTTGGATTAAGCGAAGAGTATGGATCTTGAAAAATCAGCTGCAGGTCGGCCCGCGCGCTAAGCAGCTGCCTCTCGGACATACCGGTCAGCTTCCGGCCCTCAAACCATACTTCGCCCCCGGTTGGCTCCTGCAATTGAAGGACCAGTTGGCCAAGCGTTGACTTGCCGCAGCCCGATTCCCCGACAATGCCCAGCGTCTCCCCTTTGTTCACAACAAAGCTGAGATCATCCACCGCCCGGACAAGCCCTTTTTGGGTGCCCAGCCAGCCCGTTCTGTAGGGATAATATTTTTTCAGACCGGTTACTTTCAAGAGCGGACTTGCTTCGTTCTCTACATTAGCGCTGCTCATGATTCCCCTCCCTGAATCAGCGGGTAAAAACATCTCACCGCATGGTCCGAATGCACCCGCTCCAGCTCCGGCTTCTCCGTTTCGCACCGTTTGACCGCATAGGGGCATCTCCGCTGAAAGGCGCAGCCACGCGGGAGCTCGTGCAGCCCCGGAACCGATCCTTTGATGGAATACAGCTCCTCCTGCTCCTCATGAATCCGGGGAAGCGACCTGAGCAGGCCGGATGTATACGGATGAAGCGGCTCGTCGAACAGCCTACTAACCGGCGCTTCCTCGACAATCTCGCCGGCGTACATGACCATGACCCGGTCCGCCATCTCGGCAACAATCCCCAGGTCATGGGTGATCAGAATTACGCCCATATCCCGGCTGCCGCTCAGCTCCTTGATGGTTTCAAGGATCTGGGCCTGCACAGTAACATCCAGCGCCGTGGTCGGCTCATCCGCAATCAGCAGACTGGGGTTGCAGGATAAAGCAGAGGCAATCATCACGCGCTGCCGCATCCCGCCCGACAGCTGATGGGGAAAATAATGCACCGCTTTTTCCGGACTCGGAATGCCGACGATCCGCAGCAGCTCCATGCTTTGAAGCCTGGCCTCTTTCCGGCTTAAGCCCGCGTGCGTTCGCAGCGCCTCCGCGATTTGGCTGCCAACGGTAAATACAGGATTCAGTGAAGTCATCGGCTCTTGAAAAATCATCGATATTTCGCTGCCGCGGATTTTTCTCATTTCGTGTTTGCTCAGATCCAGCAGGTTGCGCCCTTTCAGCCTGACCTCGCCGGCAATTTCCCGGCCGGGTGAGTCGAGAAGGCCGATAATCGACAGGGATGTCACACTTTTACCTGAACCCGATTCTCCGACAATGCAGAGCGTCTCGCCTCTTTTTACCTGAAATGAAATCCGGTTTACTGCAGGAACGAGGCCCTCCCTTGTCCTGAAAGACGTGCGCAGCTCCTTCACTTCCAGCAGCACTTCGGGCATACTCTCATCTCCTCCCTGATTGGATTAACCCGCACGCCGCATGTTCTATTTCAGTTTGGGATCCAGCCAGTCACGCAGCCAATCCCCCACAAAAATAATCGCCAGCACCGTAAGCGTGATGGCAAGTCCGGGAAAAGTCGCCACCCACCAGCTAGTCGCCAAATACTGTCTGCCGTCGCTGAGCATGCCCCCCCACGAGACCGCGGGCGGCTGAATACCCAGTCCCAAAAAGCTCAGCGCCGCTTCGGATATAATGACTCTGCCCACGCTCAGCGTAGCAATCACGATAAAAGAGGACATAATGTTCGGAAGGACATGGACGCCCATAATCCGGAGCGCTTTGGCTCCGCTGACGCGGGCTGCCCGCACATAATCGCGCTCGCGAACGCTCAGCACTTCACTGCGGACCAGCCGGGTATAATTGACCCAGCCGGTGATGCCAATGACAAAGATCAGGGTGCCAAGCCCGTCGCCAAGCACCAGCATAAACAGCATCATGAACAAAATAGCCGGGATCGAGACAAATGCATCCGTCACCCGCATAATGACGGCATCGACCCATGAACCGTAATAACCGGCCAACAAACCGAGCGCGATGCCGATGAGGCCCGAGATCGCCACGGAGCAGAAACCGACGATGAGCGACACGCGGGATCCATAGACGATCCTGCTCCATATATCCCGGCCCAGTCCGTCGGTCCCCAGAATATATTCCTGTGAACCGCCCTCCTCCCAGGCCGGGGGAAGCAGCTTCTGCGCGATAGCGGCTTTTGCCGGATCATGGGGCGCAATATAAGGGGCCGCCAGCGATATCGATACGATCAATAGCAGCATGATCAAACCGACGGCGCCGGTCTTGCTTTTAAATAATCGCTTCAAGCCCTCCCCCGGCTTACGAGTGTCTGTATGGGAGGACAGAGCAGGCAAGGCCGGAGAAGCTTCTGCCTGAACGGATTCGGCCATTTCCATCCCCTCCAGTCTCCATGAAAAATGGTTGCTGCGCTCCGGGTTATTCCTTGAGTGTGATGTCCTCTACATAGAACATTTCGTCCGGACGCGGCGTGAACTTGATTCGGTTGTTGACTCCGTAGTTGAATTTATTCTGATACAGGAAAATTCTCGGGCGATCCTCGGCCAGAATCTTCTGTACTCGCTGATACTGCTTTTCCCTTTCCTCGTCATTCAGATTGACGGCGGCTTGCCGCAGCAGCTCATCCACTTCAGGGTTGCTGTAGTCGGTTTGGCCTTTGGCGTTGTCCGATCTGAATATTTCCAGCGGCAGCGGGGCTTCAAACATGGAGTTGCCTTTGCCCTGAAGCGCCAGCTCCTTAAAGGTGTTGGAATTGTCCTTCTGCTTGTATTGCGTCTGTTCCAAAATTTCCAGATCGACTTTAAAATTGGCCTCCGTCAAATAAGCAGCAATGGCTTCCGCCACCTCTTTCGTACTGGCCGGGCTGCTCAGCGTCAGCTCCACGCCTTCCGGATATCCGGCCTCGGCCAGCAACTGCTTGGCGCGTTCCGGATCGTAAAGGTTCGTGTCGAACAGATCCGGATTAAAGCCAAGAATGCCCGGGCCAACGGCTTCCTGAGTAGGCACGCCCGCTCCTCCCAGCACATTGTCAACCAATGCCTGTTTATCGATGGCAAGCTCAATCGCTTCGCGAACCTTAGGATCAGCCGTGACCGTACCCGGGGTCTGACGTACGAGCAAGCTCTGAACCCTAGCGCTCTCGAGTTCGGTATAGTAGGTTTTGCCGCTGTCCTTCACCCGCTGAATATCACCCGGCGGAATGATGACCGCGATATCAACGGAGCCGGTCAAAAGCTCGGAGATGCGTGTTGTCGCTTCGGGTATGGTACGAAAAACAACCCGGTCCCACTTGGGCTCGCCACCGTAATAGTCCGTGTTTTTAACCAATTCGACCCGATCGTCTTTAATCCATTGAACAAACTTGTAAGGACCTGTACCCACCGGTGCGCTATTAAAGCCTTCCACGCCTTTTTCCTGGAAATAGGCCGCCGGCAAAATGCCGGAGCTGATGCGGCTGAGCCTTGACAGCAAAATCGGGTCCGGTTCCTTCGTAATGATATCGACGGTAAAATCGTCAATCACATCCACACGGTCAATGATGTTATAGGCGGAATAGTCGATCAGGGACGGATCCCGTGCGACCCGCTCCAGCGTGAATTTCACGTCGGCAGCGGTAAACGGGTCGCCGTTATGAAATTTGACTCCCTCTCTCAGCTTGAAGCGCCATGTCAAATCGTCCGTTCTTTCCCAGGAGACGGCAAGGCCCGGCAGTTTCTTTTTCGGGTCGGAGCCATCCTTTTTCACGAGATAATCAAACAGATTGACATGAATCGATTCAACTTGCGTATTGCCGTGGTCATGAACATCAAAAGTAACGTTGTCGATGGTGTTGGCGATGGTCAGCACCTTCTCTCCCGCACTGCCTTTGCCGCTGGCAACACCTCCGCCGTTGCCGCCGCAGCCGGTGATCACCAGGATCAATATGAGTACGGCCAATGGCGTCTTGAACCATCGTTGCATGTTTTCCCCCCGCCCTTCTCGAACTGAATGGACCATAGAGCACCTATGAGCTGTATTTGATCCGCGGATCGAGCAGTTTATAGGTAATGTCCGTGAACAAATTGATTAAAATGACAATGAATGCTATAACAAACACCGCGGCCTGAATGATCGCCATATCATGCGTATTGATCGCCTGGACAATCAACTGCCCCATCCCCGGCCAGGAAAATACCGTTTCCGTAACCAGAGAGCCGCTGATCAGATTGGTGAACTGCAATCCGGAAATGGTCACGACCGGAATCAGTGCATTGCGCAGGGCATGCTTGCCCAAAACGATAATTTCCCGAAGTCCCTTGCTTCGGGCCGTTCGAATGTAATCCTGACCGATGATTTCGAGAAAGCTCGATCGAATGAGACGTGTCATTTCCGCCGCAATGCCGGAGCCCAGCGTGAGGGCGGGAAGAATCAAGTGGGACAAGCCGCCTCTGCCTGACACGGGGGTCCATTCAAGCTCCACGGAGATCAGCAGGATCAGCATGATGCCGACCCAGAAGCTGGGCATCGCTTTGCCGAGAACCGATATGCCCGAGATCAGCAAATCCAAAAAAGAGTTTCGTCTGACCGCCGACCAGATGCCGAGCGGAATGGATATACAGCACGCCACCGCCATAGAAGCCGCCGCCAGCTCGAAGCTTGCGGGCAATCTCTCCAAGACAATCGGCAGGGCGGTCTGTCCGTAGCGGAATGAATCCCCGAAATCCCCTTGCAGCAAATTGAATACAAAAATTTTATACTGTACCCACAAAGGCTGATTCAGGCCCAGAGCCACCCTTAAGACTTCCCTGTCTTCCGGTGTAGCTGTATCCGGGAGCATCATGGACACGGGATCACCGGTGACATGCACCAAGACGAATACAATCAGGGTGATGATAAAAAGCACCGGAATCACTTGCAGCAGAGAGCGGATGATATACTTGGCCATAGGCTATTTTCCTTGTGTTGCGGCTTTTTCCCCGGAATCGTTCGCGGCGTTCAGCACTACTTCACCCGTAATCGTCTGCGGGTTAAGCAGCAAATTATAGATCGGGCAAACTCGCTCGACGGTTTCGTGAAGGTGCTGAATTCTCTCCGGCTCCTCATTAGAGGTAATATGGATTTTGTAATGAATGTTGTGCGGGTAGATGGGAACCTCCTCGAAGCCCTCTTGACCGGCCAGGGGATGCTCCTGCCCATGAACTTCAACTTCCAGCGATTCCAGCGAGACCCCCAGCTTGGCAGCCTGAATCAGTGTAATATGGGTCAAGCAACTCCCCAGAACGCCTAACTGAATTTCCGGAGATGCCGGTCCAAGACTGTAGCCTGCAAAATTTTCCGGACTATCGCTGATAATCTGGAAATCCCGGATGCGAATTTCACGGACTCCGCTCCTCCCTGCCGCACGTACCTTGGCCGAATAGTTTCTGGGCTGGGGATTGGCAAGCGCCTGCTCATGAAGCTTCTGCGCGGCGGCTCTTTTCTGGACAAGGTATTCGTTTAATGTGGTCATAGCTGGTTGTCATCTCCTCTTTGCTCTTCTTTTTGCTTTCAACACCGCAGCTTGCGTCAAAAAAACGGGATCCGGGGGAGTTTATCCACCCTTATCACATGGTTTTAGTCGGTTTTAAATCGTGAGCTACCCGCGTTTTTCATGACATGCTACTTAGTGAAGTTGTTATTCACTTTAACCGAAATGGCCCGATAAATAAAATACGAAATCGCGATGACAGGCCATATGAAATTCCTATGACTACTATAGTACGAGTTCAAAAAGGCAGGTTTTCAGCACCGAGAAAGTTGGATGAAGCTAGGGACTGAGTAGCGGAGCCTACGTTTTGGGTACGTGAGCAACTGAAATGTTTCCGTAGGAAACATACTTCGGAAGCATGTGCTTAGGCCCGGCTGAATTCAAGATTCGATGTCGATTAAGCTTCTTGACCTGCTTCGTGATCAAAAGTTGACTCTAAAGAAATTGGTCGAAATCGATCGTTCTCATAAACTGCACAAAGGCCCTTACCTGATTGAGCCGCAGCGATTCCTCATGATAAAACATGAACGTCCGGCGAATGATGGGCTCACCCTTCTTGTTTTTAATTTGGATTTGCATCAGCGGTTCCCCGCTAAAATACAAACTCGGCATAATGGCGTAACCCAGACCGCTCAGCACCATCTCCCTGGCGGAGTCCGCGCGGTCCACTTCCATCCCGACCTTGGGCGGCACGGAATAGTGATCAGACCACCAATTATCGATTTCAGCCTTCAGCACGAAGTCCGTTAAGTAATCGATTCGCGGCCGATCCGGCAACTCGTCTAGCGTTAAAGGTTCCTTGGACACGACACATAACGTATCCTGGAACAATAAATGCTTCCCCTCATTCCAGGTGTAATCGCCCCGAACGAATCCGATATGAATATCGCGATTGAAGATCATGTTGTGAATGGACTTGCTGCGGCCGGTAATCACCTTATATTCAACCTCAGGATACAACTCCTTGAACATCTTCAGAACCCCGGGAAGCTTGTTTTTCGTAAAAAAATAGCCGACCCCAAGCCTGAGCGTCCCGGTGACTTGGTCGTCCAAATTTAGCAGATCATCTTTGATTTTTTGATATTTCTTGATCATTTCCTCAGCGGCTTTGGCCATATATTCACCTTGAGGGGTAAAATCCACGCCGCGTCTTCCCCGCTGGACGATCGTAATATCAAATTCCTTCTCAATCTGTTGGATCCGAGCTGTCAAGGTAGGCTGTGACATGAACAAACTCTGGGCCGTCTTGGTGATGTTCCGATGCTTGTAAAGTTCCTGCAGGATGCGCCAATCCCGGGTTTCCAATTCATATCCCTCCGTTCTGTATATAGCAATCCCTTGGTTCAAAGGAATATTTAAAATAATATATATTACTTCTATTTAAATGTATAGTTTTAATATCAATTTAGTATGATTGAACCATTTAAAAAGAACAAGAGAGCTTTGATCCGACAAAACAGCGCCGCAAACCTCTATAATCAGGCCGCGGCGCTGCGCTTTTTTTTATTAAAGTTAAGATTTTCCCGGCTTGGTCTAAATTCTAAAAATCAATGCAACCAATAATCAAATCATTAATTTTTTGTATTCTTTGAAAATGCTCTAAACCTAGAGTAAACCCGGATCCCAAATAAACGACAGTAAGTTCTCTTTCCGGATCAAACATCATCATCGTCGAACCTCCTCCGATCCCCGCAAAGGAATGTGGAGAGGAAAGTTTCCCCGCTGGTGTCAAGTGGTCTCCCTCACCCCTGATGTATCCGCCCGCTAATCCATAATTTGCATGGTTTATTTAGATAAATTCACCAATTGGATTCCAATTTATTCGCAGGCGTATCAAAAGGCCATACCTGCCAAAGGGCGGGACATGCGGGACGGCTTCATGGCCTTGACAACGAAAATGTAATTTTATATATTACATTTGGTGATGAAAATGAACAGCGATTTCGTAGTGGCCGTGCATAGCCTTGTATTTTTGGCGTATGCGCCCACCAGTTTGAGAACAAGCGAAAATATTGCCAAGAGCGTAGCGATCCATCCCGTTCGCGTCCGTAAAGTACTGTCCATGCTTAGAAAGCATGGATATATTCAATCGAAGCAGGGGGCGCATGGCGGGTTTTACCTCGCCAACGATCCCCGGACCATCACATTGGACAAATTGTACGCTTTGACCTCGGGAGGGTCACTGAAGCCGAAATGGCCCAATTCGGATCAAAAGTGCATGATTGGAAATAATATTGAGCGGGCCATGGATGATATTTTCGAATCGACCGAACATCAGGTCTTGGCTCACCTTGGTGGATACACGATCGCTGATGTGCTGGCACGGATAGAAAAACGGGCTTACAGCTAGCCGTTTTTTTCACCACAAATTGTATCTTTTTTTATTACATTTAATTCTTCATTCATTTTAATATAACAAAAAATATTACATTAACTTAAGGAGGTCTTCCCGTGTCTTTACGTTCAACAAAAGCCGTCTCCTTCTGGTTTGTCGCTTACGCTCTGCTCATGATTATGATGGGAGCCAATATCCCCGCACCGCTTTACAGCCTATACGGGGAAATGTGGGGCTTCTCTTCGGGAGTAACTTCGCTGCTCTTCATGATCTACGTCGTTTTTCTCGTTCCGGCGAGCTTGATTTTCGGGCAGTTGTCGGACCGGATTGGCCGGAAAAAGATACTGCTAATCGGCGTTATCGTCGCCGCAGCAGGCTCTCTCCTGTTCGCCTTGTCACAGAACGTCGGCATGCTGATGGCATCCCGGGCCGTCCAAGGAATCGGCGTCGGCGCCGTTAACGGAACCGCGATCGCCGCGCTTTCGGAGCTGCGTCCGGACAAACGCAAACTCGCGGCATTGGCGGCATCCGTATCGATCGCGATAGGAACGGCCATCGGACCGCTTTATTCCGGACTGCTCGCGGAATATTCCGCTTCTCCCGTCCGTCTCCCTTATTACTTGCATTTGTTGCTGCTGATGCCTGCGCTGCTGGGCGTTTTGACGATGCCGGAGACGGCTCTGGCGGCGGCAAAAACGGCCGTGCGCCTGCGCAGACCCGGCGTGCCGGCCATTATCCGCAAGCCTTTTTTCATCGCCGCGTGCTCATCCATTATCGCCTGGACGGTCGCGGTTTTCTTCATGTCCCTGGCCCCTTCGACGATCGCCGCACAATTGCATATTCATAATTTTGCTTTATCAGGAGCTGTTGTCTGCCTGATGCTCGGTTCATCAACCATCTCGCAGATCAGTCTTAAATCACGATCGATACGATCGGCCAAATTACTCGGATTTATGCTGCTCATTACCGGAATTGCCGGATTCGTCAGCGCCCTCCATTCTCATTCGCTGGCGCTGCTGCTGCTCAGCACCGTTATGGCCGGCACCGGACACGGCCCCGTTAGCGCAGGGAGCATGCAGATGATCAATGAAATATCGCCTTCGGAAACCCGCGCAGACGTCATGTCCAGCTTTTATGCCGTCACTTATTTGGGGGCCGGCCTTCCCGTGCTGATCCTCGGCTTTGGGGCCGAACGAATCGGCTTCCTCCCGGCGATTCTGATTTAGTTCTGGGCTTGTCGTCATCGCCGCCATTGCGCTGGCCGGAATCGTTCATCGCTATTTTCGCCGCAGCAAGTATGCTGCACAAGAGGCTTAGGAGTGTCTTAGTGTCCCTGTAGGTTGCCTTTGCACGATTATCTCTTTGGTTCAGGGGGCAGGGAGTGTGGGTTGTGGACTAGGGCAAGGGATAAGAAAAAAGAGAGAGCAGAAAAAACGAGGCGGCAGAAATTACTGCGCATGTGTGTGGCGATTACGGCGATCCCTTACCGCCGGCTGATCGCACACCAACCGAATCTGCCCTTTGCGGCTGCGGCCTGGTCATGGCGCTTGAACGGTGGGGGGGTAGCTGGATACGATCAAACGGGATAATCGTGTAAAGCGTCCGGACAGTAAGTGTTGGACCTGCCGCCCAACCCACCGTCTTCCCTGTCCTATTAGATAAATTCTATAACCTTTAAAAAAGGCGACCCTGCGGAAGTATCCGGCAGGATCGCCTTTCAAGTTTTAGCCCAAGGCTATTTCTCCAATTTTTTTTGCAGGGGTATAGATAGAAGCTTTTCGAGCAGCAAAGTGCCTGGACCCGTTAATGCAAAAGCTATGACCGTTCCGATTCCCACGATCCCCCCAAACAAGAATCCGGTGGTTAAAAAAACAGCATCTACACCTATTCTGCCGAAATCATACCTTAATCCGAACTTTGACTCCGTATACCGCAAAATAGCGTCTATGGCATACATGCCATTGCCAAATTTCATCAACAACACATAAGTGATGGAGTAACAAAAGTTGGCCAGGATGACGATGACTATTTTTATGAGTAGAGAGAACTCAGACAGATCCAGATTGGCAATGAACGGGTGAATCCAATTAATGAACGGCCCTACAAAAAACGAATAGATAATGGAAGAAAAACCTATAGATTTACGATTTAACAAAAGACCGACAGCAAGAAAAAAGACATTTACGAAAAAGCTGGCAAGACCTACACTCATTCCGAGACTTTTGTGCAATCCGTCCAATAAAACCGTTAATGTATCGGACCCGATATTGCACTCGATAAATAAATTAACGGCTACCGCGGTAAACACCATGGCAACGACCAAAATCATTAATCGTCCGCCAAATTTCAGATAAACAGGCATTTACAAAACCTCTAGTCTAAGTCTTCTCCATTAGAAGCGATCACTTTTTGCATCCAAGAAAAACTGTCTTTTTTGAGGCGCTTTTTACTACCGTTGCCATAATCATCTTGGTCGACGTAAATAAAGCCATAACGTTTGCTCATCTCCGAGGAAGAACAGCTGACAATATCAATGGGACCCCAAGCATAATAACCTCTTAAATCCACCCCGTCCTTAATGGCCTCTTTCATTTGCTCAATATGGGCCCGGAAATAGTCAATCCGGTAGGAATCATGGATGGAATTATCCTCTTCCAAAGTGTCATAGTAGCCAATCCCGTTTTCCGTAATATAAATAGGGCATTGATACCGGTCATAAAACAGGTTAAGCAAGGTGCGAAGACCAATCGGATCTATCGTCCACCCCCATGGGTTGGCCGGAAGTTCGGAATTGCGGTAAGCCCCTGTTTTATTTCTCATGCTTTCTTCATCGTAAATGCGAGTATAGTAGTAGGAAAACGACATAAAATCGGCGGTGTTTCTCAGGGCTTCTTCATCGCCTTCTCCGAATTCCACGGTAATATTATTGTCATGGAAATAACGGAAAGCGTAACCCGGATAATATCCGCGAAGTAAAACATCGGAGAAAAAGTACTCCATTTGATTTCTGCGTACGGTGGCAAATACATCCTCCGGCCGGCAAGTAGCCGGATAAGCCGGTCCCCCGCAGAGCATCATCCCGATTTGCAAATTTGGATCCAGGCTTTTTGCATACTTCGTGACCAAACCGCAAGCCACCATTTCATTGTGCACGCCTTGATATTTTGCGGAGGCCAAATCGTCGACCATATCTTCAGCAATCCCTAAGTGATTAAAGGATTCATACGCAATTAAATTAATTTGATTAATGATAATCCAGTATTTCACTTTTTTATGATAACGGTCAAACACCACTTTGCTGAAGCGGACAAAAAAATCAATCAATTCTCTGGAATACCAGCCTTTATAAGCCGTCGTTAAATGCAGCGGCATTTCATAATGCGACAGGGTGATCATCGGCTCCATACCGTTGGCTATAATTTCGTCGATCAGGTCATCATAAAATTTCAAGCCTGCTTCATTCGGCTCAGCTTCGTCGCCATTCGGAAAAATTCTTGCCCAGTTAATCGAGGTGCGAAAGGTTTTGAGCCCCAGTTCCTTTAGCAATTTCAAATCTTCTTTATAGGTGTGATAAAAATCGATTCCCCAGCGTTTCGGGAAAATTCGGTCTTCACTTTTAATAGCTTCTTTAATATAGTCCGTAGTCAGCTCTGTATTCATTTTCTTTTCTAAAGGAATGCCGTCGATATATTCATTAATATCCGCTACACATAAACCTTTTCCGTCAACATTGTAAGCCCCTTCGATTTGATTGGCGGCAACGGCTCCCCCCCATAAAAAATCGGAGGGGAACCCTTTTGGAATGTTCTTCATTATGATTTCTTCCTTCCTAGCTTTATTTATGAGCCAGCTCCAGGTTCGTTAGTCTTTGATTAAAGCTCTCAAAAATATCGATTAACCGCTTGGCAAGATTTATTTCACTATAGACCGTCATGAGCGTGTCCTGCGCATGGGCAAATAAAACCGAGTACTCTCCTTCTGCTCCTTCCGTTTCTTTTTGGATGCAATTTGTTTGCACGCGGTGAGCGATGACAATTTCCGCGTTGGCTAATTTCATCTTCTCCTTAGCACCGGCAAAGTCGCTGTTTTCAATATCCTTTAATGCATCCGTACAATGTTTTCTTGCTTCCCCTGCGTGCAAAATGATCTGCATCGCATCTTGGGCTACTTGTTCCGAGGTCATAATAAAAATCTCCTTTGTAGAGGTTGTTCAAAAACCATCTTCTGATCACACTCATAGATTAATTGGTTTGTGGCAATTCTTTTTCAAGCTCTTGTTTTTCGTAGGTTTTGAAAAATGGATACCAAATCATTGTGGACACCACGACAACGATTAACATCAGGATAATCCCTGTAATGGTTCCCGTCGTAATCCACGTCGAAATTGGAAAAGGTGCATACCACATATCGAAAACCACTTTCGGGATGGGGCCAAAGTGAATGACTTTGGTTCCGATCCAAACGATTAACGGTAAAAGTAAACCATTGATCCACATCGGCAGCATCAAAATGGGATTCCATACGACAGAACCAAATACTAAAGGTTCGTTGATATTAAAGATAGAAGGTACAAAGCTTGCACGGCCCAGAGCCTTTAACTTGTTGCTTTTGGAAAACACGTGCATAATGGCCAGCGGCAACGTACAACCTACGCCTCCAACCCACAGGTATGCCGAATAAATCGTTTCGGCCGTGACGATATTATGCGCCCCCATGGTAGCGTTTGCGGTAATGGCCGCCAGAAAAATAGGTTTGGTTACAGGAGTTAACACCCAACCGGAAATCCCCATGGAATATAAGAAGCAACCGATAAACAAGATCAACATGAATCCCCAAGGCGTCTCTACCACGTTAGCCAACGGCATAAAAATATTGATAATGATGTTGTAAATATCAATATGAACGAGATCCACCAACACCCAAGCCAGAGTTAAAGTTACCCCAATGGGAAGCATGGAATCAAACCAGGATCTGACAAAGTCCGGAATGACGGAATCTTCTTTGAAGAAAGAGAATTTTCCGAACAGACTCATGATATAACCGGTAAAAAGAGCGGCGATGATGGCGACAAACATGCCTCCGGTGCCTAAAGATTTATGAGTGAAACCAATCGTCCCGTCTTTTACGACTTGAGGAGTAATAATGATCAAAAAAGTAATCATGCTTGTACAGCCCGCGATAAAACGCTGTTTTCTTAACTTCTTCTTTTCCATCAAATTAAACGGAATCAGGAAAGATACCAGCAGCGAAAGCATGCCCATCGTCCATCCGAACGGAACCCAAAAATCAGGGTAGTTTTTGATTTGATATACATCCCCAGGTATAGTGAGCAGGCAAAATACCGATCCTAAAAGAATAAAAGGCAATAATTGCATGACGGAATCCTTAAGTGTTACTACCCATACATTGTTATTGACTTTATTCATCTTCGGAGAGAAGTCGTTTTTCAGCCATTCGATTAATTTGTTCATTTTTGTTATCCCCTTTAAATTTTCAATTCGCTCAGCAAATCATTTAAAGCGGCTTCCCCATCTAGAGTGGAATAATAAGAAGACTTCATTAAGAGCACTTTTACATCGGTATCTTTGGTAATTTCTTTGATTTCATCAATGACATAAGCTAAGTGGGGACCAACTAACAAAGCATCGATTTCATGAATGTAATTTTCGATTTCTGCTTCCCCCCTGGCTTTAATATCCATATTCAGGTTTCTCTTTTTAGCGGCTTTTCTAATATTGGCAGCCATAAAACCGGAACTTGCTCCAGACCCGCAAACCAACAACACGTTTAACATTTCTTTAGTATTTCCCATGGTAAATCCTCCTTGTTTTTCTGTGACTGTACATCGATAGAAGTTTTTCTTATAATGATTTGACAGCGCTATCTTTGTTACACCCAAACTATAATACAAACCCCAAAACGGGCTCAAATAAAAAACTGCACCCCTATGGTGCAACATTTTAAAGTGAGGAGTCATCCATGAAAACGCAGTATATTGATTTAATTCAATATTTAACTGAAAACAACAATGATTGGATTTCATCGCAAAACTTAGCGGATGAATGCGGCGTGTCCAAACGCAGCATCAAATCTTATATCAGCGAGATTAACGCGATTCACCACGGGTTAATCCTATCGTCGAATAAAGGTTATAAGGTCGATACTGATAAGGTAAATATGTTTCTGGCAAGTGAACAAAAAGCAATCCCGCAAACTCAATCCGAAAGAATCGCTTATATTCTGAAAAAACTGGTGCAAACCACTGAGCCGATTTGTATTTACGATTTAAGCGATGCGCTGTTTATCAGCGAATCAACGCTTAGACTTGATCTGAAGCTGGTCAAAGAAAAGCTGGCCAAAAATAACTTGGAATTGCAGTTGAGTAAGGATCATATCGGGCTAAAAGGAAAAGAAAAAGATAAGCGCAAGCTAATGAGCAGTATTTTGTACGAAGAGGCCAACGGAAGTTTTATTGACATTGATAAAATCAAAGGATTTTATAAAGAGCTCAATGTCGATTACATTCGGGAAGTCGTCGTTGAAACCTTTTCCGCTCATCACTTTTTTACGAATGATTTTTATTTAACCAATGTGGTTATCCATATCACCATTGCCCTCGACAGAATGAAACATGATTTTCAGTTTTTAAATAAAACCGTGAATTATAACATGGACAATACCGCCTATATCATCGCCAAAGAAATCGCCTTTAAGTTAGAATCGTATTTTCATGTCACCTATCCGGATGAAGAAATCGCCGATTTGGCGATCTTGATTTCGTGCAATGGGACCAATGTGAACTTTACGCAAATGAAGTCAGCGACCTGGAAAATATCGCCGGCAAAGATTGCATTGATTTGGTCAGTGAAATCGCCACCGACTTGGATAAGTATTACTATATCAGTATTGCCGATTCCGATTTTATTACTCGTTTTACACTGCATGTCAAAAACCTGTTAATGAGATTAAAAAATCATCATTCGACGAAAAATCCATTAACGAGCACGATCAAACGGGAATGCCCGCTCATTTACGATTGCGCCGTTCATGCTTCGCATGTGATTAAAGAAAAAACCGGCTATATCATCAGCGATGATGAAATCGCTTATTTGGCTTTTCACTTGGGGTATGCCATTGAATTGCAACGGCAATCGAACGTAAAAATCTCGTGCACGGTGCTGTTTCCGCTGTACTACAATATGAATGTGCAGATCATCAATAAATTGCAGCAGTATTTTGGCGATGATATTTCGATTCATTCGATTGTAACGGATGAGAGCGATTTGAATCATGCAACCAGCGATTTTATTATTTCCTCCGCCCAATTGCACAAAATACCGGAAGTGCCCTATGTCGTGATTACGCCGTTTTTTATCGAAAGCGACCGGGAAAAAGTATCGGACAAAATTTTTGAATTAAAAGAACAAAAAAAGAAAAGTCAATTTGCGACCCATTTGAAATTGTTTTTGGACGAAAGGCATTTTTACAACTCGGCAACCTTGTCCGAGAAGGAAGAGGTTTTACGTTTTATCTGTCACATTATGCACCGGGACGGTTATACGGACGAGGATTTTTTGGACAAAATTATGGAACGGGAAGCGATGTCGTCGACTGCGTTCGGACACGTGGCCATCCCGCATGCGATTAAAATGGAATCCCGCAAAACGGGGATGTTCATTTATTTGAATCCGAACGGGATCAAATGGGATGCTTCCACCGTGAAAATCGTATTGTTGCTCACCGTCAGCGGAGAGGACCGGAAGATTTTCCGCGACGTGTTCGATGCGCTCGCCACCATCTTGACGGACGATAAAAATGTGAATTTGTTATCCGCTACTCACAGCTTTGATGATTTTATCAATAAAGTTAATCGCCTGCTGGGAGTGATCTATAGCCTCCGGGACTTTGCCCTGGAGGCGGCGCCCAACCGGGCATACTAAAAAAGCATGCGCTCCCGGAAGGGGAGCGCATGCTTTTGGTTTTTGGACAAATCCGCCGCCGGCCGGAACTTACGCCTTGATGGCGTATTTTTCGCGCGCCTGCTTGGTGGCCTCCACCATATTGCGCAGGGATGCGACGGTTTCCTCGTATTTGCGGGTTTTCAGGCCGCAATCCGGATTGATCCAGAATTGGGCCGGATCGAGAACACGCAGGGCCCGGTCGATCATCAAGCCCATTTCAGCGGCCGAAGGCACGCGCGGGCTGTGAATGTCATATACCCCGAGGCCGATCTCCTTGTCGTAGGTGTTCTTCTCGAAGCTTTCGATGAGCTCCCCGTGGCTGCGGGAGGTTTCGATCGAGATGACATCGGCGTCCAGCGCGTTGATCGAATCAATAATGTCATGAAATTCGCTGTAGCACATATGCGTATGGATCAGCGTCTCGTTTTGGACCGTGGAGGTCGACAGCCGGAACGCCCGTACCGCCCATTCCAAATAAGCCGGCCATTGTTCCCGTTTCAGCGGCAAGCCTTCGCGCAGCGCCGGTTCGTCGACCTGGATCATGCCGATGCCCGCGGCTTCCAGCGCCTCCACTTCTTCCCTTAGCGCAAGCGCGATCTGATAAGCCACTTCTTCGCGGGATTTATCGTCGCGCACAAACGACCAGTTCAAAATCGTCACCGGACCGGTCAGCATTCCTTTCACCGGTTTATCCGTTAGCGACTGGGCGTACACCGTTTCCGCCACGGTCATCGGCCCCGTCCATTCCACATCGCCATAGATGACCGGAGGTTTGACGCAGCGCGAACCGTAGGACTGCACCCAGCCGTTCGCCGTAAAGGCAAACCCGTTCAATTTCTCCCCGAAAAATTCCACCATATCGTTCCGTTCAAACTCGCCGTGCACCAACACATCCAGCCCAAGCTCGGCCTGCAGCTCGATCCAAATTCCGATCTGCTCTTTGATAAACGCCTCGTAACGCTCGCCCGTCCATTCGCCCTTGCGCCATTTTTGCCGGGCGCTGCGGATTTCCGGCGTCTGCGGGAAGCTGCCGATCGTTGTCGTCGGCAGCAGCGGCAGGTTCCAGCGCTTCCGCTGTAGCTTGCTCCGCACTTCATAGCTGTCCGGGCGGGAAGTCGGCTGCGCGGCCAAAGCGGCCATCCGCTGCTGGACCTGCCGGCTGTTGCGGGACGGCGACTGCTGCAGCGCGCGGCGCGCATGGTTCGCGCCCTCCGCTGCGGAGCGGACGGCATCGTAGCCAAGCCGGCCGGCCTTCGCCAGCAGCGCGACCTCCTCCAGCTTCTCGTCGGCAAAAGCGAGCGCTCCGCGCAAAACAGGCTCCAGCGTCCGCTCATTTTCGGCGCTGATCGGGACGTGCAGCAGGCTGCAGGAAGGCTGGATTACAATCCGGTCCGCCGGCACCGCTTCCACCAGCGTCTGCAGCGTTTCCAGCTTGCTGTCCAGGTCCGCCCGCCAAATGGCGCGGCCATCGATCAAACCCGCGCCCAGCAGCTTGTCTGCGGGAAACCCGAACTCGCGAACCGCCTGAAAATTGCGTCCTTTGTCATGCACGAAATCCAAACCGATGCCGTGAACCGGAAGCGCCGTGACGGCTTGGTAGTGATCGACCGCTTCGAAGTATGTTTGCAAAAACAGCTTGATGCCCGGGGCTTCTTGCGCCAGCTTGTCATAAATGCGGGCTATGCGCGGTAGTTCTTCTTCGGCCAGCGAAGTGGCAAGAATCGGTTCGTCGATCTGCACCCATTCGGTGCCTTCCGCCGCCAGTTCCTGCAAAATTTGTCCGTACAGCGGAAGCAGCCGGTCGATCCAGCTCTCAAGCTGTTCCGCGGCGTACCCCTTGGACAGCTTCAGGAACGTATACGGCCCGACGATAACCGGTCTGCCTTCGATCCCCAGCTCCGCTTTGGCCTCGCGGTAAGCTTCAAGCGGGCGGTTGCGGGTCAGCTTGGGCTCGAGGTTTTCCTCCAGCTCCGGCACGATATAGTGGTAGTTCGTATTAAACCACTTTGTCATCTCGCAGGCCGCGGCTTCCCGGCTGCCTCTGGCCATGGCGTAATAAACGGACAAATCCGGCGTTCCGCCTTCGTAACCGAACCGTTGCGGAATCAGCCCGAACATAACGGCCGTGTCCAGCACATGGTCATAGTAAGTGAAGTCGCCGACCGGAATCACTTCGATTCCTTTTTCCTGTTGCATCTTCAAGTTCTGAAGCCGTATGTTTTTGAGTTCCTCGTGGAGCTCCTTTTCCTCCAGCTTGCCGGACCAGTAAGCTTCCAACGCCTTCTTCCACTCGCGGTTTCGTCCGATGCGGGGATACCCCAAATTAGCGCTTTTCATATGCGTCTCACTCCTCGTTTCATCCTTCTCAAAATGGTTAGGAATAAGATAGCATACTTTAAAGTTTATAGAGTAAATCTAATTACCTATTACCTGTTATAACCAAAAACTATATCAACGCGCTTCGTTCACCACCGTTTGCTCCAACGCCTCAATATAGGCCGCGCCGAGCTTGGTCAGTTTGGCGTTGCGATGGCAAATCCACCCCACATTGATCGTTTCGTCGCTGGCCAGCGGAACCGGAATAATCTCATTTCCGTTCAGGTCCGAGCTAAGCACGCCGGTGGAGATCGTGTACCCGTTCAAGCCGATCAGCAGATTAAACAGGGTGGCCCGGTCGTTCACCTTGATGCTTTTCCGATGGGAAAGCGTGCTCAATATTTCCTCGGCAAAATGAAACGAATTGAACTCCCCCTGCTCGAAATATAAATACGGATAATCCTGGAGCTGATCCAGCGTGACCACGGCATGCTGCGCCAAAGGATTGCGGATGCTGACAAAGATATGCGCCTTCGCCTTAAACAGGCTGTTAAAAATCAAATTCCCGTCCTTCAGCAGCCGGTTGATCACCTTCGAATTGAATTCATTGATATATAAAATGCCGATTTCGCTGCGCTGGCTTTTGACGTCCTGGATGATTTCGTGCGTTTTGGTCTCCCGCAAGGCCAGCTCGTATTCGTCCTGCCCGTATTCCTGAACCAGCTGCACAAACGCGTTAACCGCAAACGCGTAATGCTGGGTGGAAACCGAGAAATGCTGGGGCGACGGCTTGGCGTTCAGGTAGCGGTTTTCCAATAGTTCCGCCTGCTCCATCACCTGTCTCGCGTACGCGAGGAACTCGGCGCCTTCCTTGGAGAGCGTAATGCCTTTGTTCGTCCGCTCGAAAATCGTCATCTGGATGTTCTCCTCGAGCTCCCGGATGGCGTTGGAAAGGCTGGGCTGGGAAATAAACAATCTTCTCGCCGCCTCGTTCATCGAACCGCGGTTGGCCACTTCCACCACGTAACGAAGCTGCTGTAACGTTATTTTCATAGATATATTCACCCTTTGGCATTCATCGATGATACAGGTTTCTCCTAACGTAACACCGAACCCGTTTTAGGGCAAGCACCCGGGGAATTTATACCAAAGCAAATACCCGCCTCTCATTGGAAAAATCCAATAGATTGGCGGGATCGAACGTGATTTGCAGCTCTAAATGGAAAAATCCAATAGATTTTGCTCAGATTGGGCGTTTTGCTCCCTGCCGAGCTTAATCTATTGGAAATATCCAATGAGTGTCGCTGTATTCACTTTCCAATTTCAATTCTATTGGATTTATCCAATCAGAACATTGTGTCAGGCCGTATATGCTAATTCCTATTCGTTCAGCGCAGCCTTCAGGGCCTGCAGATTTTGACGCATCACGCCAATGTAATCCAGCCCCTTAGCCAAATCTTCTTCGGTCAAGCCTTCGATCGGATTCAAAACCGCCGACTTTGCCCCGATTTCGGAAGCGATCGTATCGGCCACCTTGGAGGACACCAGGGTTTCAAAAAAGATCGTCTTCACGTTGTGCTCTTTGGCAAACTGGACGATTTCGGCCATCTGGGATGCCGACGGCTCCTGTTCCGGCAACAGCCCGGCGATCGGCACCTGGGTCAGCCCGTATTGTTTGGCCAGATAACCGAAGGCGGCATGCTGGGTAATAAAGTCCTTGCGCTTGCCGTTCTTGAGCGTTTCGGCAAATTCCTTATCGAGCGCCTCCAGCTCGGCTGCATATGCATCAGCGTTGGCTTTAAACTGGTCCGCGTATTGCGGAGCCGCTGCGGACAGTCCCTTTTCAATGTTGCGAACCTCTTGAATCGCCAGCGCCGGCGACAACCACACATGCGGATCCAAGCCGCCGTGATCGTGGTGATGGCTGCTTTCACCGTGACTATGTTCGTCTGCTTCATGCGCATGTTTACCTTCCTCATGCGCATGCTCATCTTCCTCATGCGCATGTTCGCCATCTTCATGGACATGTTCACCTTCTTCATGTACATGGTCACTTTCTTCATGTACATGTTCACCTTCTTCATGTGCATGCTCACCGTCCTCATGCGCCGCTTCGCCATGTGCATGCTCATCTTCCGCGCCTTCCATGATCTCAAGCCCTTGGCTGGCTTCGATAGCTTTCAACCCTTTTCCCGTAGCGCTGTCCAGCACCTGGTCCACCCAGCCTTCCATCCCAGCTCCGTTGTACACGAGTACGTCAGCCTCGGTAATCGCGGCCATGTCCTGGGGCGTCGGCTCCCAATCATGCGGCTCCATGCCGGCGGGAACGAGGTTTTCCACGTTGGCCAGTTCCCCCGCTACATGGCGCGTAAATTCGTACATTGGATAGAAGCTCGTTTTAATTTCCAATTTTTCCGCGGCCGGCGTATTTGCGGACGCTTCCGGCGCAGTGGATGAGCCGCCCGTTCCCGCGCTATTGGCCGGTGTATTGGCGTTTGATCCGCAGCCGGCCGCAACCAGCATCATAGATAACGATAAAGCGACAAAACTACGATTCCAAAATTTCATTTTTCATGTACTCCTTCTTTTTAATTTGTTGTGTGGCAGCCCGCCGGCCGCGAACCCGCAGCAGCTTTTGCAATAAAATCGTGACCACCAGAAAAACGAGCAAAATCAAGGCGATCGTTCCCCCGGGCGGGGTGTTGATGTAATACGAAACGCTTAAGCCGGAAAAAACGCCGACCAACCCGGTGCCGACGGAAATCGCGATCGCCGCCGCAAAACCAGAAGCGACGCGCAAAGCCAGCGAGGCCGGCAGCACGATTAGCGCCGACACCAGCAGCACGCCCACGACGGGCATAGCGGCGGCCACGGTCATTCCGGTCAACACCGCGAAGGAAAAGGACAGCAGCTTAACCCGGACGCCGGAAATCGCGGCGGTTTCCTCATCGAACGTCAGATGATAAAGCGGGCGCCGCAGCAGAATAAAATAAATCAAACTGACCAAAGCAACGACAGCGATCAGGAACAATTGAGCATCGCCAACGGCGACAATGGAGCCGAACAGATAAGAGCTGAAGCTTTGACTCAAATTTTGCTTCACGCTCATAAGCACGACGGCAAGCGCCAGCCCCGAATTCATGATGATCGCTACCGGCAGTTCGCTGTATGTACGGTAGGAACGGCGAAGCTGCTCGATGACGACTCCTCCGGCAATGGCCACCGCAAAACCGCAAAGCGCGGGATTCAGATGCAGCACCGAGCCCAAAGCCACCCCGGCCAGGGATACATGGGACAGCGTATCCGCCATCAACGCCTGGCGGCGAAGCATGAGGTAAACCCCGAGCAGCGGAGCGATAATCCCGATTAAACCTCCTGCCCAAAAGGCGCGCTGCATGAATTCGTAACCGAACATCGCCATCCTTCATCCTCCCCCCGCTCCAACCTAATCAATGTGTCGAGATACGGCGCCGTTTCCTCCAGCCCGTGGGTGACCATAATCACCGTCCGGCCTTGGCTCGTTACGTCTTGCCTTAACAGCTCGTAAAGCGCCGTCCGGCTCGCCGCATCCATGCCCGTAGCGGGCTCATCCAATATGAGCACCTGCGGCTCCTGGGCCAGGGCCCGGGCAATGCAGACGCGTTGTTTTTGGCCTCCCGACAGTTCGCCGATTTTACGATTACGAAGCTCCCACATGCCCACCTGTTTCAAGCTTCGCTCCACAACCTGCCGCTGCTCTTCTTTGAACCGGCCAAACAACCCCAAGCGGGAATAGCAGCCCGAACGGACCAGCTCAATGACTTTGCTGGGGAAGCCTGCATTAAAAGAAGACACTTGCTGCGGCACATAGCCGACAACCACCTTTGAACCGTCTTCCTGGAACCGGTTAAACCTCACCGAACCGCTCCAAGGCTTAAGCAGCCCCAGCATCAGCTTCAACAAAGTCGATTTGGCCGTACCGTTGGCCCCCGCGATCCCGATAAATTGTCCGGTATGGATATCGAGCGACAAATTTTGATGACAGGCTCGTTCCCGTATCCAAAAACAACCTCGCGCATGGACGATAAAATCATGCTAATCTCTTCCTTTAATCGTAATCATTACGTATTAACGTCAAATATATTATCGTAATCATTACGATTTATAAACCCCTTTGCTGTTTTACTTATTCATTAGTTGTGGCGGGATGGGCACCTTTCCCTGGAATTTTAAATATATTGAGGAAAAGGGGGGATTAGAAATGGAACTGAATGGGGCCGAGGTGCGGCGGGGGTTATTTCTAGCCGCGGTGTGCAGTCAGACCTACGCGCAATTTTCGAACGAAGACGGATCGTTTGTCCTCCCGTCCGGTTATTCGCTGTTTGATACGATCGAAGCCAAATCCTTCATCGGCGTTTGGGAACGGTTTGGGTTTATCCTGCAATCCCCGGAGGAAATCGTGATCGCTTTTCGCGGCACCATTTCGACGACCAATTGGATCGCCGACGCCATCGCCTCGCAAAAAAGCTGCGGGTACATCAAAGAAACCGCCCTTATTCACCGCGGCTTCAGCGGAATATACGCTTCGGCCCGGAAGCAGGTCTTGTCCGCGCTGCGCCGCTTGCCGCAGGAAAAACCCCTTTTCGTTGCCGGCCATAGTCTAGGCGGGGCCCTTGCCACCTTATGCGCCGTCGACATGGCGGCAAACACCGCGCGTACCCCCGTTTTGTTTACGTTCGGCTCCCCGCGCGTCGGTGATCCCGATTTTGCCAAAGCTTTCGCCAAGTACGTCCCCAACAGCTACCGGATCGCCAACCCGTTCGACGTCGTTACCCATGCGCCGCCTTATATCTACAAGCTGCCGAAACGAGAAAAAACGTACTATTACCGCCACGTTCCGGCTTCCTGCCCACTGATTTTCCAGAACGGCTCCGTACCCGCCAATCACGTCATCGATAGTTATTTTGCCGAACTGGCCAAGGTCGAGCCATTGTACGCCGAGCAGTTGTCCGCGGCAAGCCCGGGGCTCTGCCCGGTATCCTCTCGTCTATCGTCAAATTCATTTGTTTAAGAACGACAATAGGGGAGCCACCTCAAACCGACTTTTCCCAACATTGCTTTAAACTTGCCTGCCATAGAATAAAAAAACAACGAGAATTTTTTAATCCTCGTTGCTTCCTGTTTTGCGCTTTTGATATAAGCCATATAGCCCATATGCGTAACTGTAATCGTATTCAAGTGTTGTTGTTATTTGCTCTGGTAATGGCAATGAATAAGTTATCGCCATAGTTTGCAATGCGCTTAATGGGTATTGTTTCTTCTTATCCTTTTTCGTTCCAAATATTTCTTCAGAGCCATTTTCCTGCTTGGAAGGTCCATCACAGACGGTTTGATGAAATCCTATCTCACCATCTTCTGAAATAGTAACCAATTGGGACATGCTTTTAACCGATTCCGGATCAATAGCTGCATTTAACTGAATATCGTTTTTGAAATATTTTTGAATCTTAGCTACAATCTGTTTTGCATATCCCGGGTCCTTGTCCATTTTCTCTTGAACAGCAGGATGAATCATGACAACATGAAGTCCCTGTTGTATTTTTTCAAGATCACGTTGTACCCAAGGTTCATATCCTGTAGCCGTTTGGGCCTGAGGTTTCCACGCCCTCAATTCATTGATCGTATTTTCATCAATCTGATCTTTAAATAACTTTGAAGTTGGAAAGTCCAACCGGTTCCAGTATTTAAATTGAGATGCATCCAGTACGTGATATTTCAGATCCGGATAAATTTCCTTCAGACTCTGCTCTGCATTAACAAAAGTGCTTGTTTTCTCTGACTTTTCTGTTTTCCGTGTTGCAGTACTTAATATTTTTTGAAAATCGAGCACAGGCATCGAACTGTCATTATTAACGTTGTTGGGGTAGTTTAGTAAACTAAAGTAATCCAATGACGCAAATGACGCAACATTATGTATGTTCATTTATTTTCCTTCCCATGAAATTTTTGGTTTCTAATCTTATAGCATATTTATCGGTTAAATTGCTCCGCTTTTTATATCATATTTGTCAGTTCATCTTCTCATTTACAACCGGCTTGTTTTTCGCTAATATGGTTTACATCTTGTAATTGGTTACACCATGTAAACTAAGGGGTGTTATGATGAGCCGTCAACTATCCAAATCAGCCAAGTTTCCGCTCTACATTCTGATGCTGAATTTGTTTATCGCCCTGTTGGGGCAAGGTATGGTCATCCCTATCCTGCCCGACTACCTCAAACAATTTGATGCGGCGGGGACGGCGGCAGGGTACCTTGTGGCCGCTTTCGGAGCGGCACAGTTTCTTTTCTCGCCGATCGGCGGGCAGTTGTCCGATAAATGGGGCCGCAAAAAATTAATCATGCTTGGCCTTTTCCTAACCGTTCTGTCCGATCTAATGTTCGCCGCGTCGACTTCTCTGCAACTGCTGTATTTTGCCCGGTTTATCGGAGGCATTGGACTCGGCTTGATGGTTCCTTCCAACATGGCTTATGTCGCGGATATTACAACACCCGGAACGCGGGCGAAAGGGATGGGCTACTTGGGCGCCGCCATGAATCTGGGCATGGTGCTGGGCCCCGGACTAGGCGGCATCATTGCTGAGCTTGGCATACGGGTTCCCTATTTTTTTGCGGCCGGGTTGGGTCTTATAGCGACGCTGCTGACGATCTTCTTGCCGGAAACTTTGACGCTTGAAAAAAGGCAGTCGCTCAGCAAACAAACGAATCGCGAACCGATCACCCGGCAAATTCTGAATTCGTTCCGGACGTCCTATTTCCGCTATCTTCTGCTTATCCTGGTCATGACGTTTGGCTTGGTGAACTATGAAACGGTTTATGCCCTTTTTGTGGAACAGAAATATGGATTTAACGCCGGGAAAATCTCTATCATCATTACGGTAGGCGCCGTTGTAGGCATTATTGTGCAGGTTTGGCTGCTGGATTGGATCATCAAGCGGCTCTCAGAGATGAAGCTGATCCGGTTGTCCTTGATCATGACAGGCATAGCCCTCCTGCTGATGCTGATCAAGATCAATCTAGGATATCTTTTGGCCGTATCCGCTCTGTTTTTCGCTTTTAATGCCTTCTTAAGGCCAACGGTCAGTTCGCTGATCGCCAATGCGGCCGGGGACCGGCAGGGCTACGCTTCCGGGCTCAACACCACTTATACGAGCATAGGAAATATCCTCGGCCCGATGATCGCCGGGGGGCTGTTTGACAAACATATCGATTTACCCTATATTTTGGGGGCAATCATTCTGCTGGCTACCCTGTTCTTAACAGGGGACAGCCCAAAATCGAAGAAAGAGCGGATCGCTGTCCATGACTGAGAACTGGCACCAAACCCTGAAAAACAAAAACCGGGAAGAACTGATCGCGGCCGGCAAGGAGCTTTTTATGAAGCAAAGCTTCCTCAATGTCAACATTAAGGACGTATGCGGCAGGGCCGGGGTCAGCCGGGTCACTTTCTATAAGCATTTCCAATCCATGGACGAGCTGATCTTTGAGGTCCAGATGGAACTGCTGGAGAGCATGACCGAATTTGTGCAAAGACAGGCGGCGGCAGGCGCATTAAACGGCAAGGAACAGCTCCGCTCCATGCTGGACGCTTGGATTGATTTTGCCGGGCAGCATCCCGGATATATCAAGTTTATCCTGCTGTTTGACCTGCATTACGAAGCTTATGAATCAAACCAGGAGCTTAAGGAACGTTATGAACGCTTTATTGATGAGAGGAAGGAACAGCATTTTCTGGGCGAAGCTCTTGAAGCCGGAAAAAAAGACGGCTCCCTAAACCCCGACCTTGACGCTTTGGAAACCGCTCAATTCATCTTTACCTCGATGATGGGACTGCTGCAAAAATTAAGCCTGACTCCCATGAATCAATGGGGCCTCATTCCAAAGCGGTTTGCGGAAATGCTGATGCAGCATGTAAGTGCCGCCCCGGCCTCCGGGTAGAGAGGCCACCCAAACCGGTGGCCCCCCCTCTACAGAACCCTACTAAATCAGGCGCTCTCGAATCGGGCGCCGAAAAAATGAATCTGCCGCGCGATTCCTTGCGGCTAACGCGAGAATCGGCAAGCGCTTTGTCCTCCCCTTCCGGTACAAAAAGCTATTTTCCGCGCCATGAAAATTATCCATCAATACTTGCAAATGCTTGTTCATCAGGTTCCCTTCCTTGGTTCCAAGTGAAACTTTAGTGTGTACAACTTTATGGTAACCGGAGCCGACTTTTTTTGTAAATTTTATCGCCAAAACGTGATGACCAAGTTAAAATAAGGTAATTCGTAAAACAGGCTTAAAACCAGGGAGGTATGGAAATGTTGCAGGATCATTTAATGCGTATCGAAGGAAAGGCCGTTGAACTGCGTTATGCGCGCGTCACGGATCTGGACGCCTATTTCGCCTTTTTGCAGGATGAGGAGATGCTCCGTCTGACGGGGAGCCAGGGGGATTTTACCCGGGAAAGTACGGAACTTTGGCTGCAAAAGATCAGCCAGGCGAATGAGGACCGGATCGACTTGATCATCGTAACGAAGGATTCGGGCGAATTGATTGGCGAAGTGGTCTTAAACGAGATCGATCCCGTAAACCGGAGCGCAAACATCCGGATCGGGATCAAAGGAACCGAGCATCGCGGCAAGGGGTACGGAACGGAAGCGCTGATGCATATGCTGCGTTACGGCTTCGAGGTTTTGCGGCTGCACCGGATTCATTTGGGGGTCTACTCGTTTAATCCGCGCGCGATTCATGTGTATGAGAAAATCGGCTTCCGCCGGGAAGGAGTGCTGCGCGACGAGCTCTTTATGGACGGCGGATTCCATGATTTGATCCTGATGTCGATGCTGGAGGACGAATTTCGCGCTCTGCATTCCCAAGAAAGTACATAACGGCGCCTAACAGGTGTAACTAAAGCAAAAAAAGGATGAGGTGACGGATATGGGCAACGAATTAATTCGAGCATTTCAATTGTTGAAAGAAAAAGAATGGGTGGACTTGACGCATACGTTTGGTCCGGACTCCCCTCATTTTGCGGCTTTTGCCGACGCCGAATTTACGACTTTGTTCGATCATAATGACGGTTTTTTGGCGCAAAGCTTTACGTTCACAGGGCAATACGGAACCCACCTGGATGCCCCGATTCACTTTGTCCGGAACAAGCGCTTTCTGGACGAGCTGGATTTGAAGGAGCTGGCGCTCCCGCTCATTGTGATCGATAAATCCAAGGAAGCGGCGGAAAACCATGACTATACCCTCAGCGTGGAAGATATTTTGCAATTTGAAGCCGAACACGGCAAGGTCGCGGAGGGCTGCTTTGTCGCTCTGCGCACCGATTGGAGCATGCGCTGGCCGGATAAAGAGGCGTTCAGCAACAAGGATGCCGACGGCAACAGCCACACCCCCGGCTGGTCGCTGGCGGCGCTGAAATTTCTGTTTCAAGAACGGAACATCAAAGCGATCGGCCATGAAACGTTTGACACGGACGCAAGCAGCGATTATCAAAAAAACGGCGCCCTTCTCGCCGAGTATTACGTGCTTGAGCAAGACACTTATCAGGTTGAACTGATGCGCAATTTGGATAAAGTGCCCGCCACGGGCGCCGTTATCTTTAATATCGTACCGAAGCCGCACAAAGCATCGGGATTCCCGGTGCGATCATTTGCCATTTTACCGTAAAACCGCCCCAAATGAAACGCGCCGTTGCCAAAGCGGCGTGTTTTTCTACTACAGTCCGTCAGCCTCCAGATTTCTCTTCTCGCTCCATCCGAGCGTACCTGCTTCGTACTCCAGCTTTCTTGGTTGTTGAAAGGAATAGTTGCAAAATGTACAGTTGCTTATCCGTAAAATGCTGCCACAGCACTTGATCAAGTGTAAAACCTGCAATTACTCCGCTATATTTCGATAAAGAAGCAGAGAGACGAGGAAATAGTTGTATGAAATGCAATTAAACAGTGATTGGGTAAAAAGATGTAAAGTTAGTTGTATGATTTGCAATTAATGGTCAAGGTTAAGATTTTATTCGTAGTCCATCTGTACAGTATCGGCGGTTAAGCCGAATTTCGTCCTGCGAACGTTGAGTTCCAGTATCTTAAAAAAGGCGATCGGGCCGATATATCCGGCACCAATCGCCTCTCGCTTTGATCCATCCGGTATTTGCGATGCCCTAAGGCTCCAGCTTTAACATTTCGCTCATCATTTTAGCCATCTCGGCCCGGGTGACGGAGCCCTTCGGTTCGAAACGGCCGCTGCCTTTTCCGTTCAGCACGCCAGCGGCCTGCATTTGACTTACGGCATCCCGCGCCCATGCGGAGATGGAAGCAGCGTCGGCAAAATCCTTGCCTTGGCCGGACGGCGTCAGGGAAGCGTTCATGGCAAGGGCCATCTTACTTAAGATGACCGCCGCTTCCTCCCGGGTGATGCCGTCCGCCGGGCGGAAGCGTCCGCCGCTGCCCTGAACCAGGCCAAGCGCCGCGGCTTGCTCCACCGCTTCCGCATAATACGCCCCTGGCGGCAGGTCGGTAAACCGAACCGCGGCAGTGTCAGGCCGAGCCCCAAGCACCCGCATCATCACGACCGCAAAATCGGCCCGCGTCACCGGAGCGGAGGGGGCAAAACGCTCGGCATTCACGCCTTGAATCAGATGTTTGGCCGCCAGCTGCCGCACGACATCCTCCGACCAGTGGCCGCGCAGATCGGCAAAATCCTTCCGCAGCTCAACGATTTCATAGATTCCGGCATGATCGGCCTGGAAAGTAACCGACCGGCCGTCAAACGATCCGCCGATATAACGCAGTCCGCCGTTCACCCGCTCGTAAACTCCGGCATAAGCGGAATTCAGCAGCTTCGCTTGTTCCTCCGTAAGCGTCAACCGAATTTCCGCGGCAGATTCCAGGTTCCCGTAATCCGCCGATTCGCTCCCCTTGACTAAAGACAACCCTAACTCATAAGCGATGCCCGTGGAGGTCATCCCTTTTTCCAGACCGCTATTTCCGTCAGCCCGGTAGCCCAGTTTAACGCTGAATTTGTCGGCATCCCCGACGCGATTCCGAAGCGAATCCTGCGTAAAAGCAACTTGACTGCCCGGTGCGCTCAAAGACAAAGATACTTTGCGTTCCTTCGCCAGTTGGGCAAGGGCGGCCGCATCCAGGTCAACGATAACGGGACCCTTTAGCTCGTCCCCCGAAGGCTTCACTTGAACTTCGATCTTACCGTTCGCAGCTGCGGACGCCGCTTTCCGAAGCTGATCGGCGGAAACCTCATAGCGGCCGTTTCCGGCCGGAGCCGCCGCGATAACGCCGCTGGTTACGCCGCTATTTGCAGGCGGCTCGGCCGCAGGCGGGCTGGCCGGAGCGGTGGTGACAGGTTTCGAAGCTGACGAATTGGAACCGCCGCCGCTATTGCCGCCTCCCGGCTTGCCGCCGCCGCCGGAGCCGGAGCCGGTATAAAAGCCCCAGATGTCCGACAGCGTTAGACCGCTGTTGGCATCCTCCGCCTTGGCGTACCATTGATAGTAGGCGTTGCTGTCCAGCCCGGTCCATTTCACCGCAGCGTTTTCGCCGCTCTTTACGCCCGCTTGCTTGCCGATCAACTGATCGGTATACACTTTCACCCCGATATAATCGGTGGCTACCCTTTTGGTTACAGCCTGAAGGTCCAGGTCCAGCGAAAATTCGTCTTTGCCCGGATATTCCGCAGGGTCGTAGAAATTATAGTCATCCAAGTAAGGCGAATAAGTCTTGATATGCAGCTTGTTGTTCGCCATATCGAACTGCATCAGCCGGATGTAACCCAGGCCGCCCTCCGGAGCTCCCTGGTAATCGGCCAGCATTTGATACACGTTGCGGTCCGGGATGCCGTCCCCGTTGTCGTCAAGCGCATCCACCTTAAGCTCGGCATCATGATAGTGGCCGGACAAGGCCGCGATGACGTTTTTGTTCGGTTTGATCACCTTTTCAAAAATTTGATCTGCGATCGGTGCGCGATTGTTTGAGACGAGCAAATATTCATGCAGACACAGAATCGCCTTACGTTCCGGATACATGGACACGACTTGATTCATCCACTCGATCTCTTTTTCGCCCAGTCCCCAGCCCATATACACGATAATGAAATCATTGCCGTTTGCGGAGACAAGGTCGTAGTGCCCGCGGTTGTTCTCGTAGGAGCCCGCAAACACCGGACTGTTCCGGAAGCGCCAATCCCCGAAATATTTGGTGAATTGGGAGTAGTCGTTGTTTTGATGGCCCACATCATGGTTCCCTGCCAGCACCCCGTATGGAATATCGGCGTCCTCCAGCACCTTCATGTCCTTGTCGGCTTCGATCCACTGGTATTCCTGGTCGGCCTTATCGACAACGTCGCCGGTATGAATGACGTATTTCAGCTTCAATTTATCCTTATTTTCGGCGATCCACTGCACGTTCTTCTGATAAATGTACGGGTAGTCCTGCGAGTAATACTGGGTATCCGACATCCAGAGGAACGAGAAATCGTACGGATCTTCGGACACCGGACCGCTCTTGGCCGCCAAAGCCCCAGCCTCGCCGGCTATCTCATCCTGCACCATCACCGAGATAACGCCACCCGCCGCATAATCACCTGCGGTTACGGTCGACTTCAGGGTAAAATCCTCCGCGCCGGCAATCACTTGATCCAAGGTGGCCCACTTCGATTCCGCCGCGCTCCAAGCATACAGGCTGACTTTGCGTCCAGGCAGGGATTTGCCCTTCCATTCCACGTCCACCCGGTCGCTTGGCTTCACGGAAGGATCGAGTTTGATTTCATAACGCTGGTAAGGGAAGCGCTCGTCCGCGTCCGTGGTCAGGTACTCACCGTCGACCGCCCCGATTTTGGCGTAATCCTCGTCGGTCAGACTCTTTTCCCCGGCAGGAGCCAGCTCGCCGGGCGGTTCCTGATCCGCCGCGTTCTGGAATCCCGCAAAGCGGTCCTTATGCGTTCCGTCATACAGATACCCGCGGTAAAAGGAAACGTTCATGTCGTCGCCGCCAGGATCCTTGACGTTTACCTTAAGTTCCGCCGGGCTGCCTACCCCGGTTTGGCCATTGGCCGGCGCAATCAGCTGCGGCGCCTCCGGATTTTCGGCCGGCACTTCAAAGCGAATCGTCTTCTCCGCCGCGTTTCCGGCCCTATCTGCTGCTTTGACGTACAGTTCGTGGCTGCCGGGCGCAAGCTTGGAAGAGCTGGTCTCCAGCGGCAATTGCACGGCTTTTCCGTCAAGCGCGGTTTCGATCTTTTCCACCCCGGCAAGGGCATCGCTGGCTTCGGCCCGGATCGTAAATTTACCGCGGTACACTTTGCCGTCTTCGACGCTCGCAGTAATGGCTGGAGGCGTGTTATCGACCGTCACTTTGGCGCTGGCCGCAAGCTCGCCGCTGACCGCCTTGACGATAGCCTTGACGATATGCTCCCCGTCCGATTCGCGGGCGGTATCCCACGTAAGCGCCTTGGACGCAAACAGATTCTCCGGAAGCTCGAAGCGGAATCCGATCGCTTCATGCTTGCCCGCCGAATCGCCCATCTTGATCTCTTTGTCCCGTTCGGCATAAGCCGGGTCGGTAATTTCCGTACCGTCGGCCAGCACCAGCCGTACATTTTTGATCTCGAAATCGTCCTTGTTCTCTTCCACCCGATCATCAAACGGACCGGATTTGGAACCGGCGCGGATATAGATGACGTTGCCATTGCCCGGCTGCAAACGGCCGGCTTCGATCGGGAAGCTCAGCGTCTGGTACGAAGTAATCGGATCAAGGAACGTATACAGGATCGTTTCGTCCTTAAGCTCCTCGGGCCCCATGGTAATGGCATTTTTGAAATAGTAGTCGACGTTTTTGACATCGAACACAAAGTAAGCGTCGTGCTCCAGAGCAGCGCTCGTGCCTTCCGTAACGGGCTTTCCGTCGATCTCAAAGGTCACGCTGTCAGGTCCGCCGGTTTTGGCCGTGCCTTTGACCGTCTTCGTTCCGCTGAGCAGGTCGCCGTCCTTCAGATTGAGGCGCAGCTCGGACTGATCCGGTCCGCCCGTAATCTCGACCTTGTATTCCGGGGACGTCACTTCATTGAAACCGTCGGATACCACATAGTAGTACTGGATGAACTTGCGTCCGATGAGATCGGCCGCATAAACCTTGTGATGGTAATGCAAATCGCCGTAATCCTCGGTCAGCAGATACGGAACGTATTCGCTCTGCTTGTCCGATTTTACGTACAGGGTCACGGACGCAACCTCTTTGTCATCCTGCGCCCAGCCTTTAATTTCGAAGCCCTGGCTTTGATCCGTTGTCGTAATGCCGGTCCGGTCTTCTATCGTAGGCGGCACCGTATCATCGGCTATCGAGACCGGAGTATCCGGCACTTGAGCGGAATCCACGGCGCCCGGCGTAGGAAACTGCAATCCCCCGCTCACTTTAATCATTTGGTTGCTGCCGTTAACCGGATATTTATACTGGAGGCCGGTGTTCTCCTTCGTTTCCGTTTTGCCGTCTTCATAAACGGTGTCGGCATCATAATAAGCCGCCGAAACTTCCTTGCCGGCATTCGTTTTAATGACAAACCCGCGTCGGCCCGAGTTGGAAATGCCGCCGGCCGGGACTTTGAACAAGTCCACGTTCTCCTCGAGGCTTGTCCCGTAAAACTTATTGAAATCGCCAGCGGTCAACGCCGTGATGCTGTCGCTTATGATCCAGAACACAACCGCCCGCCCCGCCGGAATCATGAAGTCCTGCTTGTCCGGAGACCATAATACGTCCCCCGACGGACCTTTATCCGTATAACGGTAGTACAGCTTGTAGTTCCGGAAATTCACGTCCCGGTCCGAATTGTTGTAGATTTCCACTAGTTCGTACCCGTCCGCACCATTAACGTTGGTGGTGTTGGCGACGATTTCCGTGATGAGCAGCGGCGGCGTTTTTTGCGGATCGAAGGCCGGCAGGTTTCCGACTTGAACCGTAAACGGGTTTGTTGATACCGGTTCGCGCCCGCCGACCGCTTCTATCCGATATTCCAAGAAAGGTTCGGTGAGCTGGTCCGCCGGGACGGAAGCGGTATAAACGCCGTCCTGCGCTTTCATCGCAATAACCGCATACCTCGATTGGGAAGCCGTTTTATATAAAAGATTCAGGCTAACGCCCGCCGTCTCCGGCCCGGCCGGTTCCAGCGACGCTTCTACGTTCATGCCGGCCGCGGCGTCGGCGCTTGCCACCGGCGTATGCTTAATCGAAAAAGCAGGCGCCGCCGGAGCTTCCGTCTGCTCCTTCGTCACGGCCCCCGGCGTTGCGGGAAGTGTTCCCGGACCGTCCATCATGATCATTGCAACGTTTCCGTCCGCCGGACGCTGATAGAAAATGCCCATGTTCATCTGGGTCTGCGCATCGTTCTCATAAGCGGCCGATACCAGCGTCGCGCCCGCAGCGTCCTTGATTTCAAGCTGGCGCGGGCCGGCATTGGACATACCGCCGCCGCCGCTGATCCGGAACAAGTCCGTTCCTTCGGTCAGCCCCGTTCCATAATTCCGGTTAAAATCACCGGCCGTAAGCTGATTGTTTTTGCCGTTCATGACCCACAAAACGATAGCTTTGCCGGCCGGGATGACGGCGTTTGCGCTTTCCGCCAGCGGCCACTCCGTACTCGTGTTATAAACGAGCTTGAAGTCGGCAAAATCCAAATCGCGCCCGCTGTTGTTGTACACTTCCACAAACTCGTAAGCGTCCGCTCCGTTTACGTTATCACTGTCCGGCACCAGTTCGGTAATCAGCAAATCGAGCGGCTTTGCTTCGATGCCAGGCTGCCCGCCCCTCACAAGCTCCACAGTGAAGTCGTCGCTTCGTGCCGAAGTTCCTTCTTCATCACGGGCTTCAATATAATAGGTCAAGCTGCTTCCGCTCAGCCGGCTGCCATTCAGGGCAGCGGCGTATTCTTCTCCACCGCCGCCGGCCATGGACACCTCTTCCAAGTCCTGACCGTCCACCCGGTAATATACGGAAGCGGTCACCGTTGTTTGCGCGCCGGTGATGAGAGCCGATACCGTTAAATCCTGCCCGGCCTCATGCGTGGCCGATGTCGGCGTATGTACAATCCGCAGCGTTTGCTCCTGTCCTTCCGCCGCGTTCCCCGTACCTCCGTCGGCCTGAGCCGGCTCGGCCGCGATCAAAGCTTGAAATCCGCTTTGACCGCCGGATTCCGCATAACCTGCAGGAGCCGCCGTTCCCAGCAGCAAACCGGCAACGGCCGCGATCGAACTCCATTTTTTCAAGTTCACCCAGTTCAACTTTCCTTACACCCTTTCTTATGCTGACTGATTTTGACACTCTGAAAAATATACAATGGTTATGTAAAACGTGGATTAGACAAATGTAAATTTTGTTGAAAGACTTCGCATAAGCGATAATGCAAAAAAGCCCGTAAGCTTGCGGTATAAGCAAATTTACGGGCTACCATATGTTAAGTATGATGGGGCGAGGTATTTAGTTCATTTTTTAAAATTTGGTTTTCTTTAGCTTCACCACTTGCTCTTCGGACAGCCCCGTAACTTTGGCTACCAGCGATATCTCCATCCCCTCACGGAGCATATTGAGGGCAGTTTTCTCGATTCCCTTTTCCATGCCCACTGCTATGCCTTGTTCTATCCCTTGTTCAATCCCTTTCTCTATACCTTCCTCCATACCTTCTTTCAAACCTTCCTCGTATCCCAAACGACTCCACGCGGGCATCAGTTTCATAATGGATTCACCTTCCTCCGGGTATTGTTCCTTCAACTCTTCCAGCAACCGCTTGTCCTGCTCGGGATCGGTATTGAAATACTGATCCGCCACCGACATGATCAGGGCCATTCGCGCATCATCCAGCTTTCCTTGCAGCCGTAAAATCATCCGTAAATACGCCAGGCGTATTTCTCGCTCTTCTCCCTTAGTATAGCCCATTTTCGCCAGCAGCGCAGCAGCCACCGGATTGGCGGAATCGATAAATTGCCGCCAATGTTGCTTTCTTAGCTCCACCTTCATGAGTTCAAACCGCAAAATCGGTTGCCGCGGCATGCTCATCTCCAGCGTATTTTTCTCCTCCTTGGCCTCGTCCGCCGTAAAGACGGCAATGGGAATAATGAGTTTATACTCCTTCCGATGCCGCTCAAACAAACGGCTGAAATAGATGAACATTCGCTCATGGAAGTCGTTCTCCCGGTAGGATTGCGGCTCGATGTGGATCAGTATGTAGGTATCCAGCTCCAAATATCTCGTCTCCAGCAGCAGATCCAGCGTCCGCCTTTCCCCGCCAACGATATCCACAAGCAGCTCCTGCATCAAAAAGCGAGTATGCCGATGATCGAGCAGCTTGTCCAGCTCAGGAAAGAACAGTTCGATAAACTCCGCAAAAAAGGTTTGCAATAGCTTCTTGAACGCTTCGTCATGCGGAGTGAATGGCCTGCCTTCTGGCCATCTTGCTTTCTCTTCTTTTACCGCTAGTTCCAAAGCACTCATGTGTAATCCTTCCTTTCCCAATGTGGCAATTTCGCAACAAAAAAAAGCACACCGCCATAGCGTCCCAAAGACGCCAGCAAGTGTGCTTCACTTTTTCGTTCCATAGTTATAAGTAAACTATACCACCGATCAGGATGGGAAAGCAATGTTGTTTTCACTAAGCAATTCTTCGCCAAAAACGGAACGGAAAAATCCTCTTTAATAGCCGTTGTATCCAAGAATACTTCGGATCATTTCATCCATTTTTGCCTTTTCGTCCGGGCCTATTAAATTATACGCATGAACCTTAACCTTGTTCTCTATCTTTTCGTTAGATCCATCAGCTTCTGTATCGTCAATAACACGCCATTCTCTTCATTGGATTTTGTGATAAAACTGGCCGCTTTTTTGGTATTCTCGCAAGCATTGCCGACCGCAAAGCTGTACTTCGCAATGCGCATCAGTTCCACGTCATTTTCACCGTCCCCAAAGGACACCGTTTCCTCGAACGTCACTCCGAGCATATTCTGAAGTTTTTTGACCGTTTCCCCCTTATGGGTGTGGAGCGCGGTAATGTCCAGCCATTTGGGTTCAGAATCAACGATGTAGATTTGTCCCAGCAGCGTATTTTCCACATGTTTTCTCAACGCAGCGCTGCGGCCTTCGGGATCGTAAACCGTAATTTTAATAAAATGGCCGTCAATTTGCTTAAACGAGTCAATTTTGACCACTTTTTCATATGATCCTTTAACCACGCTGAACAATTCGTCTTTTATCGTGGACTCAACATAAGCCGCTTCGCCGGTACAGGCAATAATCGTCATTTTCGGATCAAAATTTTGAATCTCTTCAATGGATTTCTGGGCCAGATCATAATCAATCGTAAACGCCTTGACAACCTCCCCATCCTTTTTGATTCTTGTCGCGCTATCTCCCAGGATCCAGATGCCTTTGCCATGCTCTCCAAACAGCATCTCTACTCTCTCGCATTGCTTCCCGGTGCAGGCAGCGAAAGCCATACCTTTTTTCTGCATTTCGGCATATACCCGGTTAAACAAATCGATATCAAACGATCCCTCATTATTTAAAAAAGTACCGTCCAGATCGGTCACGACGAGTTTAATCATGTCAGTCCTCCTTCTAGTGCACGTTCTTATCTTCATCCTCATGCCCATTACCATTAATATTGCGAATAAATTTCTCATGTAAACGTCGGGCGTACATATGTGTCCGGGGAGATTCAGCCACACCTCTAACCGCAAAATATACGCCAATCAGTATGCACATACCTAAAACGGCTTGAACGATGATTGACATGGCGCACTCTACTCCTTTTTATAAAAATTATTAATACACTTCCTTTATAATGCTGTTTTATAAAGTGTCCGCACCAATCACGTGATAACTTGGCTGGTACAATAAGATCGTAAACGTTGGAACGCGTTACATGTCAAGGTTTAATTCTATTCAAATAAATCCTCAATGGAACGAACCGGTTTCACCTCCACGGGCTGTTTCGACATCGCTAGACACACGTAGGTTCCAGCCCATATGACGGCACATAAGATAATGTATGAAAGCATCTTAATTCCTCGCTTTCTCTTGTTTGCTTAAAATGCGGTTTATTTTCTCCGCACTCAACATCATGAAGATAAGAAAAGCAAGCACAACAAACGGGAACAAAGTTATGTCCGTCTGTGTGGCGATAATTCCAAAAAGCGGCGGAAGAAATGTGGTTCCCGTATATGCGGCCGCCATCTGATACCCCATCAGCCTCGCTGAATTTTCCCTCCCAAACCGGGCCGGCGTTTCATGAAGAAGCCCAGGATAGACGGGGGCAAGCCCGAGTCCAATCAGAATGAATCCAATCAAGGAAAGCGGAACGGACAGCGGAAGCAAAAGGATGATCCCGCCGGCAATGGCGACAATCTGACCGCACCGGATTAACACACGATTATGGACTTTCATCGTAATAAAACCGGTAACCAGCCTTCCGATCGTAATTCCCCCGTAGTATAAAGAGATCCAGCCGGCAGCCGTCTCCGCAGCAATATTTCCCGCACCGACCAGGTAGGTGGCTCCCCATAGCCCTACCGTGGTTTCAACCCCGCAATAGAACAAAAAGGCGATAAGGGAATATTTGACGCCTTTGATGCGGAGGACATTGGCTTTGGAACTTCCGTTCGGCTGTTCCATCACGGATTCAACTTGGGTCTGTTGTACTTCGTTTTGCGAACGTTCAAGCTCGCGGCGGGCGGCGACGCGTTTCCATAGGGGGAGCGTAACAAACAAGATAATGACGAGTGCGAACTGTACCATCGATATTGCCGCATACCCCCCTCTCCAGGAGTTATGGCCGGCAATATAGGAGGACATAATAATCGGTCCCATGGTTGCCCCCACACCCCAGAAACAGTGCAACCAGTTCATATGATAGGCGTTGTAATTTTCAGCCACATAGTGATTCAGGGCCGCATCAACGGCACCCGCGCCAAGGCCAAGAGGAATGGCCAGAAGAACAAGCCAGATCATCGAGGGGGCCATAGAGAATCCAAGCAGTGCACCGGCAGTCAGACAGCAGCTAATCAGGGTAACCTTGCCCGTCCCCAAGCGCTGAATTAGGCTCCCGCTAGCCAGACTGGATACGATGGTCCCTCCCGCCACAACCATGGACAAGATCCCGGCAGAGCCAAATGAAGCACCGATGTCGGGCCATATCACGGGCCAGGCCGATCCCAGCAAAGAATCGGGAAGCCCGAGGCTAATAAACGCCAGATATATAATAATTAAGAACCAAGTTGCCATAGCAGTTCCCCTTTCATAGTGAAGGTATATGATCCCAGTTTCATCTGCTTCCTAATGAAAGCACCATACTTAAACCACTTTATAAAGTTCATTTATTTAATATGCATCAGCAGCTTTCTTTTGTCAATACATGGAGTTGAATCGGCAAAAAAGAAAACCCCATGATTGCGATCAAGGGGTTCCAAGTTAATTAAAATGGCTTAAGGCCGGCTCCAATTCTTTGAGCGTCAGCCAGCGCATGCCCGCCTCAAAATCTTGTTGAAAGGTCTCCTGCAGAATCACTTCAGGATATGACGGCATAGGCTTCCTATTCCGATAAGCTTCCCATGCGGGGTTCCAGATATCCGCTCCCACCATATCCTGATATATCACGATTTTGTCCGGAGCCAGGACGGCGTTGACGCTTTGAATGATCTGACACACCGAGCCCACAAACGTTTCCTTGTCCATCTCATGATACCAGTCCAAATCCATAGGGAGAAACTTGATCTCTCCGGCCATGCCGTTTTTTCCTTTAAATACTTTTCCATCGAGATAAATGCCCATGCCTGGCGGATACCTCATGGGGAAATAAATTCCCAGCACACATTGCGTATCTTCCAAATCCTGCTTCGCACAATACCCGCTGATCGCGGCGTTAACATCATTCTCCACCATAACCGGCAATCCGAATTGCGTTTCAATGTCTTCAATCATGCGAACACCCATCAGCGCCTGACGACCGCTCACCGCAATCTCGCCATTGACGGCCTGTCCGGGAATGCCGATGCCAATCACTTTAATGGAAGGATATAACGCGAGAAAATGTTCAATCATGTCATAGAACTGTTGCCGGTCAAAAACAGGCATTACATATTCTTCTTTTTGCAAAATATGATCTTCCAGATTCACGACCGCCGCGGAAATAAGCTCCTGCCCTTGAGTCTCCTTCATGTAAACGACGAGCGCGAGACTAAAATCGTAATTGTATCGATAGGTTAGCGCCGGTCTTCCCCCGTTGGAGGGAACGGTTTCGTCCTCAAAGATCTCTCCAAGGTCATGCAGTTCCTTCACGAGGGAATTCACCGTAACTACGCTCAGCTTGGTCAACGCGGCCAGCTGTGGTTTGGTTGCCGTTTCCACCCGTTTCATCGCCTGGCGCACATTGTTTAAATTGATTTCTTTTATTAAATTAGCGTTTGCTTTTTTCATCAGCATCCCTCTTTAATGAGCTGTTTCCAATCCACAACCTGTTCGCACATATAGATAATTTTACACGGATATCCCCCGGTTTGCATCTTTAACTATTGTTGGACTTTGACGATTGGAAAAGTCCATGCCTCGCCCCTGCCGCCACCCGTTCATCTCAAGCTTCTCCCCCCCTCATTGGAAAAATCCAATAGATTGGAGGAAATCAGGTGGAATTTGGGGTTCTCATTGGAAATATCCAATAGATGCCGGTCAGATCTCCCGTTTTCCGTCCCGCTAAGCCTGATCTATTGGAAATATCCAATCAAGCGCTGGATTTGCTAATGATTTTCTTACCCCATTGGATAATTCCGTTCAAAATATTGTATCAGGCTGCATCAACCCTGCCGCCGACCTATGTCAATCATTTTTCACACAACAACCCCCTCCGTCTTAACAATTCCTCGGTGGCACTCCACAACCGGCTTTGCATTTCGGGATCCCCGCCGGGATGTACCGGAACAATAGACTGTCCACTGCCCACGTTAAAATATCCCCCAGTTACTCCCTGATACTGCGATGCAGCAACTAATTGAAGGATGATGCCCGCCCCTCTTTGCGGATTTCCAATCCTTAAAAATCGTAATACGGATGCAAGTGCCGAAGAGAACCCTAACTCACGTCCAAGGCCTGTCACATTAAACCCGGGATTAAGAGCATTCACGGTAACTCCGGTACCCTCCAGCCGCCTTGCCAGTTCACCCGTAAACATAATATTGAAGAGCTTTGTTTTTCCATAAATACGGGAAGAGCCCGCCCTTGAAAATTTCGAAGTATCCGTTAAATCCTCAGGCAGTTTAAGTTCGCCATGGTTGCGAGATGCCTCTGAAGCAACATTTACAATTCTGGCCTGCTGCGAAGCCACTAACGATGGAAGTAAGATGTCCGTCAACAGCCAAGGGGCAAGATAGTTCACCGCGATCATTTCCGGAAGTCCCTCTGCGGTTATTCGCTGTTCGAAGCCATGCAAGCCTGCATTGTTTATCAATGCATCCAGCTTCGGATAAGCAGCTTTAATTTCGTTTCCAACCCGTTGGACATCTTCCATGAGAGAAAGATCGCCGTAGAAAAAGTCCACTTTAACATTAGGCGCCGCATGTTCCAATTTATTTCTCGTGATCTCAGCCCGTTTCTCACTTCTGGCGGTTAATACTAGATGCGCCCCCTGTTTAGCCGATTCCATTGCCGCCAGCTCTCCAATGCCGCTTGTCGCTCCGGTCATTACAATAATCGGCGTTGTCCGCATATATAATCCTCCTAATTCCTATGTTTATTTGTGTTCAAACCTTTTCTTTTCAGCTTGATGTATGACGGTGTTCCCAATATAATTGACATATATCAATTATATGAATTTACTTGATATATATCAATTAATTAAATTTGAATAGGAGATTCAACCGATGAAGGATAGAAATTCGAACGCTGACAGGATGCAGCTGGAGTTCAATCTTGGCGAGCAGCTCAATGCCCTTCTCAGTGCGTCGCACGCCATTAATGTGAAAACAGCGGAGATTTTCGATTCAGCCTTACAGCCTGCTGCCTTTGTGCTGGTTCGCTGGCTGCTGTCGTATGGACCGGCAAGCGCAACCCAGTTAGCGGAATCCACAGCGATGGATCGAAGCTCTGTGAGCCGCCTTGTCGCTCACTTGAAAAAATCGGGGTATGTGAAAAGTGAAAAGGACCCTAACGACCGCCGCGGAGTCCTGCTGTCTCTGACAGAAGCGGGGCGTGATAAAGCCGCCCTGGCTTTAAAAGAAAAAGAAGTGGAGTTTTATAAACGGATTGAGAATTGGGATAATGATAAGCTTGAATCGTTTGTTCATATGTTGAAAAGCTTTAACGGACTCGAGAATCACCAACAAGGCAGCAATCGATAAGAAACGTAAATTCAATTTTTCGGGTACAATAAAAACGATTGTCCACCTTATGATTTAGGAGGAAAATGTGATGAGTGATGCCAAGAACAGTTCGCCGACCAATCCCATCATCCCGCATTTGTGGTTCGACAAAGAGGCCAAGGAAGCCGCAGAGTTCTATTGTACCGTCTTCCCGGATTCTAAAGTCACGAGCGCAGTGACCTTGCGCGATACGCCCTCGGGCGATTCCGATCTCGTTACGTTTACCGTCTGGGGACATCCGTTTATGGCGATCTCTGCGGGGCCGTACTTTAAGATCAACCCTTCCATTTCGTTTATCGTAAATTTCGACCCGTCCCGGGAGGAGAACGCAAGGGAGATGCTCGACGAGGCGTGGAGCAAGCTGTCTAAAGACGGCACCGCGCTTATGCCGCTGGATAAGTACCCGTTCAGCAAACGGTACGGCTGGATTCAGGACAAGTATGGCGTTTCGTGGCAGCTGATGCTGACGAATCCGCACGGGGAGCCGCGGCCGACGATCATCCCCTCCATGATGTTCGTGGGCGAAAATTACGGCAAAGCGGAAGAAGCGCGCGAGTTCTATCTTTCGGTCTTCCGCAATGCCAAATCGGGCAACCTGTTTCGGTATGGCCCCGGCCATGAGCCGGACCGGGAGGACGCGGTGATGTTCACCGATTTTATGCTGGAGAACACCTGGTTTACGGCCATGGACAGCGCACATGAACACCATTTCAACTTCAACGAGGCGGTTTCCCTGTTGGTCACTTGTGAGACGCAGGAGGATATTGACTATTACTGGGAAAAACTTTCCGCCGTCCCCGAGGCCGAGCAATGCGGCTGGCTCAAAGACAAATACGGCGTCTCGTGGCAAATCTCTCCCGCCGCGATGGACGAAATGATGACCAAGGGTACGCCGGAGCAAATTGACCGCGTCACGCAAGCATTCTTGAAGATGAAAAAGTTCGACCTTGCGGAACTGCAAAAAGCATTTCAAGGGGAATGACGAGGGCGAATCGCCGCGCTTGAATGAGCTTGTAAAAAACGGGAGGATGACACGGCCCGCCGGCCGGCATCCTCCCGTTTTGTAATTCCTTTTTGCAGTTCAAATTATTCAGATATGCCCAAACTTCGTTTATACGCAAAAATCTCTTCGACGGCTTGCCGATAGCCGCCCGCCGCCCGGAACGAATCGCCGAGTTCAACGCATGCCTTGCGGATCGACGGATCGCCCAGCACCCGCTCCGCCGCCTCTCTGAGTTCTCCCGCAGTTAAGTCTGCTTGATTTAACTGTACGCCTGCGCCAAGTTCAGCCACACGCCGGGCTATTACAGGCTGGTCGGCGCTTTGGGGCAGCACGATCAGCGGCACGCCATAATACAGACCTTCACTGGTGCTGTTCATCCCGCCGTGGGTGATGAACAATTTGGCGTGCTGCAGCACTTCTAGCTGCGGTACGTAACCCGCCACGATAAAATTCGCCGGAATGTCTCCCAATTCCTCCATCCGGGTTCGGCTGCCGACGGATAAAATCACGGTGTACTTTGTTTCGGCAAATGCCGCAAAACAAAGCTTGTAAAAATCCGCCGCCTGGTTAAACACGGTGCCGAGCGATATGTAAATCAGGTGTTCCGTGTCCACATGCGAGAAATCAAATGAATCGTTGGAGCGCGGCACGACAGACGGCCCGACAAACTTGTACGTCTCATCGAAACTTGCTCCATCGGGTTGGAAGTGTCTCGAAGTGTAAACGATGGTCATGGGCGCTGGATTGCAAAAAACTTCGTAAGCGGAGCCCGCTTGCACATGGTATTTCGCTTGCACCTCGCTGACCAGCTGCTGGAATTCCTGCTTGGCCCGTTCATTCACGTCTGCCGGAAAATGGCGCGACAAGCTCTCCTGCAGACGGTCAAAGCCGGTTTGCTCCATGGCAAAACTCGAGCATGAGTTGATCGCCGGCAAGCCGAGGATTTGCGCAAGCAACCGCCCGCAGCCGAACATCGAGTCATGGATGATGTAATCAAAGCGCTCTCCCTTGGTTTGCTCCAGGACGCTGGGAATGACGATATCGGCGGTGCGCAATAGTCCGCCTACCCGCGCCCAAGGCGTTCTTCCGCCCGCAAGGAACGCCTCCAGAAATTTCCCGACGTCGAAGGTGATCGCTTTTGCGCCCGTCCGCTCCACGCGATCGCGAAATTGCTCGGCAACGAAATACACCACCTCTTCGCCGCGATGGACAAGTTCCTGCACCACACCGAGAGTTGGATTGATATGTCCCTCGGAGCCTCCATTGATAAATAAAACGCGTGCCATAACCATCACCCTTTCATGACAAAATACACCGCTCCGAGCTCCTGCCATTTTACGGTCTTCGCTTAAGTTTTCCGAATTTGCCTACATCCATCCATATCGTTTCTTCTATTCGTATTCTCCGCCGGTCGGCTTCAATTCGTCAAGAGGAACAAGCGACGCGGCGGCGAACAGCAATTGCTCCTTGCTGACCGACTTGGCCGTACTGATGGAAATATGCGTCGATCCGCGTGTGATATACCAAGTCCCGCTTGCTTCGCTGTCCGGAAGTCCGATCCATTCCGCCGTAAAATCGGGAAAATACCACTTCTCTCCGGACACCCCGTTTCCTTCCTCCTGCTGCCGCAAATCCATGCTCGACTGCCGGACGGCAAAATGCGGGTAGGTCAGCTTCAATACCCCGGCTTTCTCTTGCTCCGCTGTCATTCCGTAGTCCGTAGCAACGCCTTTTCGCGGTACGTAAGGATCAAAGACGCGGGCGGCTTTGGCTTGTTCCCGGATGTGTTGTACTTCTTCGCTTGTATATGGGATGGTAACGAAACGGTCAGAGTAGTATTCATCGCTTGCGTACTGACTGAATTCTTGCAGTCCGCCCTTTTTCAGCCAATACAGCTTGACGAGGGACTGATCCTTCCCGAACGCGGCCAAAACCGCCCCCTCCTCGGTGATGGAAACAGCTTCCGCCTGCAATGCTTCGTTAAGGTTGCTCCGCTCGATATGCCCGTCTTGCCACCGGTAAATCGACGTATGCGGGACCGTCCCCGAGCTCACGATCACCTCAGGCAAGCCGTCGTGGTCCACATCCGTTTCCGAGGCATAACCTTCATCGATCACCATAAGCTGCACCGGCTCCCCGTCTTGCAACTCAATGTAACGGGCCATGGAAGCGGCCGCGCCGACGGCGCCCTGGATTTTGACGACTTTTTTACCGAATAACATAATGCTCTCGACAGTCACAGCGTCGTCCTGATCGTAATGATATCCGGCTACCTTTCCCAAATCGTACACGAGATGATCTCGGACTAAGGCTGCATAGAGAAAATCGGTATCGTTCTTGCGGGTATAAATGGCGATCTTGTTTTCCCGGGAACCGTCACTCCCGCTCAAAGCTGTTTCTTTCACGATGCGATCCGCCTGCTGCAACCCTTCTTCCAGCACTTGGACTTTCCCGAAGCCTTCATATTTTTGCCACAATAGCGGCAGCACCCCGCCTTCAGCGGCGTCTGCGAAGGTTGCCGAAGCACCTGCCTTATTAGATATTTGCGGCGATGCCGGGCTGCCCTTTGCCCCGGATGCTTGCCCGGGAGCCACAACGTTCCCGTAAGCTGCGCTCAACAACAAGCAGGCGGCACCGGCGCTAATGACCAAAATTTTAAAATTCATAAAAGATCACTCCAAACGACTATGATACTCTTATAGACGCACGAACATGGAAAAAGTTGATATTACTCCTTGATTTGCTGTTACTCTTATTATACACATCAAGAAAAAAGAGGTAAAAACCAGGAAGCGATCCGATATCACGCGAATGATAAAGGATCGCTTCTTCATTGGGCTGTTTGTTGAATTAACCGTTCCTTTTTTTCTTCAAATCCTCCGCAAGCTGCAGAGTCCGATTTTTGCTCAACGGGTACAGCAGAACGATAACTAAAAATACAAGCAGAATAATGATCGCCGGCCCGAGTGTACCCAGCATATAAATACCATCCAGTGTTCTTTGTTCCTGAACTTCAAGCTTAACATTGTAGCCAATGAGTCCGATGGCAAATCCGCCAAAACCGCCGGCGACCGCTTGACCCACCTTTCGAGAAAATGAATAGACCGAATAGATGGTACCGTCCTCTCTCAGCCCCGTTAAGTGTTCATGATAATCAATGATGTCCGTGACAAAGGCCCAGATCATTAAGTTAAAGAAAGCATATCCGAACATGCCGACAGCTGAAATGGCCACAAATTGATTGGCTGTAAGACCCGGTAAGAAGTACAGCATTCCATATACTATGAAGGTCAGAAGAAAAGCCGCAGAGGTAACCTCTTTCTTACCAAACCTGGCAACCAGCGGTTTGGCCAGGGGCATGGCGATGAGAACGGTTACTACCTGCATTACACCTACCAGACTCAATGCTGAAGCGCTGCCAAAATAATCTTTAAACAAATATACGTTGACCGTTGAAATCAAGATCAAAAACACCATAAAAATCAACGAAGCAGACAAAATTGAAATCAACGGCTTGTTTTTAAGTAATCCCTTTAATGTTGCGGACATAGAGGATTTAGCTTTGTTATCTGTGTTGTAGGAAGTAATACGTTCTGTTGACAATCGGAAGCATCCGATATAAGAAGCCAAAGATAAAATGCCAAACAGAATAGCAGCAAGCAATATGCGATTTGCATCTATCTTATTGTCTACAAAGAGAATTAAAGGCGCTATCGCATTGACAAACAATTGAGCGATAGTGGCACCTAACGTACGGAATGTCGATAAGGTAGTGCGTTCAACAGGATTACTTGTGATGACAGATGCCATTGATCCGTAGGGAATGTTGACCGTGCTGTACAAAGTACCCCACAAAATATAAGTGACATAAGCATAAGCAAGATAAAAGCCCTCCGACAGTCCGGGAATGTGGACAAACATCAAGATCCCCGTAATGACTAGCGGAAATGACATTCTGAAAATCCAGGGCCGGAACTTCCCGTGTTTGCCGGGTTTTCTTGTGTCGATAAATCTGCCCCAAGAAATGTCCGCGAGCGCATCCCACAGCCTTGCGATCATGAAGAGAAGCCCTACAGCAACTGGGCTGATTCCCATAATGTCCGTATAGTACACCATCAAGTACGCTCCTACGAGCATAAAGAAAAAGTCATTGCCTAAATCCCCCAACATATAGCCGAACTATCTCTAAAACCAAACTTCCTGGTCTGTGTGCCCGTTTGCTCAACTTGCAAAGTTTCGAGACTGTTTTCCGGATTCATGTTTCCTCCACCCCCGCTGATTATTCGCTCTGTTTATAATGGAAATCAGGAATTTGCGTCCACCGTTTCCTTAATTCATGGGCTGCGGCCTTAGGCTTGCGATCCCTGGTGAAGATCCCTTTTTTATTGCCCTGTACACGGATGATTCCCTGACTTGTGGCAAAATCCGCAAAATTCCAGACCTGCTCACCCACGAAATGGTCAAATTCATCAAAGATTTCGTGGTTTGCCTTGTAAAACTCCACTTGGTATTCTTCCGTAAACATAATGGGTTCCACATCATGAAGGCCGGCGATCGTATCGGTCCCATATTCGGTCATCATAATCGGCTTCTCCGGGCAGCGCTGCAGCCAATCGTTAAGTTCTTTGCGTAACTTGGCTTTCGCAGACTTTAAATCTCCCCCATCAACATACCAGCCGTAATAACGATTGAATGCCAGCACATCCACCAGCTCCGCAATTTTATCCGCCTTTGGCGAAGCCTCGATATGAGTGACTAAGGTTACCGGGCGTTTTTGCGGATCGGCTTCCCTCATCAGTTCAATAAGCGGTTTGAAGTATTCATAGGCACCTTCTTCGTAAGAAGCCGGCTCATTGGCTACATTCCACATCACTACGCAAGGATGATTTTTGTCGCGTCTGACTAAATCGTTGATCACCTGCTGATGATGCTCAAAGGTCTGTACCTCTTTCCACGTATTTTTCTTCTCGCCGCCGGTTAACATCACCAGAAAATTCAGATCCAGACCTACAGCAGGAGTTTCATCAATGACCACAAATCCTTCCCGGTCGGCGAGACGCATGATTTCTTCCGCATAGGGATAATGAGCGGTGCGGAAAGAGTTGGCCCCCATCCATTTCATCAAGTTAAAATCCATGATATTAGCGGCTTCATCCATCCCTCTTCCGTGAATGGGCGTGTCCTCATGTTTGCCAAACCCTTTAAAATAAAACGGTTTATGGTTGATCAGAAACTGTCCGTTCCTAACTTCCACAGTTCTCACGCCAAAGGGCTGCTCGTATACATCGATCAAGCTGTTATCCCGGATTAGCTCTATTTTTAAGGTATATAAATAAGCGTTCAAAGGCTGCCATAGCCGTACATCGGAAATGGTGACAGCACTTTCGGCACCGTCTGCCGCGGCTACCGCTCGCCCGTCTTCATCAAGCACGGTAACGTGAACGTCGGCGGAGCCCGAAATATCTACAGAATAATTCACCACACCGGAATTTCCGGCAATGTCCGTAACCACCGTGACATCTTGAATGAACGTTTGAGGAGTTGTGTAAATCTTCACGGGGCGCTGAATGCCGGCATAATTAAAAAAGTCAAAATTGGGCCGGTTTTTAAGTTCTTTGCCGCCTCCCGGAATTTCGGCCTCCGTATAAAGCCCTACAGGCAGCGTCGAAAAATCAACAACATTGTTAACGGCCACAGTCAAACGATTTGCCCCCGCATGGACAAAATCATGAATTACCGCTTCGAAAGGAAGGAATCCCCCTTTATGCTCCACAACAAATTCCCCGTTGACATAAACCTTGGCCGCATGTGTGGCTGACCCAAACCTTAACACCAAACGCTCGTCCATCATCACACCGGGCAATGTAAATTCTTTCTCGTACCAAACCCAACCTACATGATCACGAATATCGGCGGTTACCCCGATATCATTGAAAGAGGCTGGGACGGCCATTGGAATCGTGTCTTGCAATCTGGATTTATACCACTGCTCATCAAAGCCGGCACCATGATCGAGCTTGAAGTTCCACACTCCATTAAGCTCAAGCAAACTGCGGGTTTCGGTCATTATGGGATACAACATCAACAACACTCCTTGTTTCATGCTCTGGTCATGTACCCTCATAATAATGAAATCCTGTTTGTCCAACTACCGTTTCCCCGACTTCCTCTTTGCACTTTGCCGACTATTTTACGCCAACAAAAAACCGGTCAACGTCAGGTTGACCGGAGCATAAGCAATTGCCGAACTCGTTACTTATTGTTTTTCACCCACTCGCCAAGCTGCTTTTGTTTCTCCGCGATAATTTTATCGATTCCGGCGGATTTCAACTTGGAAATAAATTCGGGCAATATCTTATCCGGATCGACGCTGCCCGTTTCGAGCGGAAGCTTGTATTCCGTAACCACATTGGACACCGCGGCGTATTCCGTCTTAACAGGACTTGCGTCGAACGTAAAGCCAAGCGCTTTGGATTTTATTGCCGACTTGTTGAATTCATCCATTTTCCGCCAAATCGTTGGGTCGCCTCCTTTAAATACATAAGACAAGAATTGATTGCCGAACAGCCATCCCAAATTTAAACTGTAGCCCGAAGTTTGAGCGTCGATGCCATGAGGAAAATCAATAATGTTATCCGAGTGCGTCACATAATGCTTCCCTTCGATCCCCCAATCGAATAGATTCACGATATCTTTGTCCGAATACATCAGGTTCAGGAAATCCATTGCCTTGCCCGGTGTTCTGGAATTGACCGGAATCCCCCACATAACACTCGTTACGTTTGAGGTTGTGGATACCGGCGGAAGCAAGCTTGCCGTAACCACCGCTACGCCGCTGCTCTTCGATTCCTGTTGTTCAAACCCGGGCTTCATGTTGGAGAAGTAAGAAAAACCGCGATTGAACCTGATTAAATCGAACTGGGACGTTTTATTCGTTGCGGCATCTTTCTGGATTAAACCTTGAGTGTACCAGCTTCTCATCTTTTGGAGAAACTGCGCATATTCCTGAGATTCGTATAAATTGACGACTTTGAAATTGTTGTCGTAATTCGGCAATACGCCAATCGAATCGCCGAGCGTGTCGAACGTGTGGTACGAATCATGCATGGACCGGCCAATGTTGCCCGGAATCAATGGCGCTACATTGGGCTCATAAGCCTTGATCGTTTTCAAGACCGCCTCTACATCATCCAGCGTACGAATGCGGCTGACGTCGATATGATATTTATCCACGAGATCCTGCCGCATGGTAAATCCATGATTATTGGCAAAGTCGCGTACCGTCGGAATACCGTAAATAGCCCCTGAAATTCGGGCCGCTTTCAAATAGACGGGGTCCAGCGCTTTTTGTATCCCTTGGCCATGCTGCTCAAGCAGCTGGTCCAGCGCAACGAGTTGCCCTTTTGCAACATAGTTGCTGTAATTATTTGCTTCGACAAACATCAAATCCAGCTTGTCCTCACTGCTGAGCATCAGATTGACTTGTTGGTCCCAGTTCCCGTAGCTGATCGGTATTAATTTTACGGTTGCATTGATTTTCTCCTGTGCGATCTTGTTAATCGAATCCTGCACCAAAGGCAAGTCCTTTGGCACTGCTCTGAAGATCGGGAAAGCCACATTCAGCTCCACCGCTTGTTCCGCCGGCTTCGCGGACTGATCTCCCGCTGTCGGCGCTTGTCCATTATTGCCGTCACATGCGGATAAAAGAAGCGCCGCCGCAACGAAAAGTGCGCTTACACCCTTTAGGCTTATCGTCATGACCATTCCCCCTGATTTGCCTGGCGATATTCGTTTGGAGTAAGGCTGGTGTACCTCTTGAACATCCGGGAAAAATGAGAAAAGTTAGCATAACCGATATGGGATGCGACGGCGCTGATCGGCATATCGGTATTGGCGAGCAGTTCTTGCGCCCGCTTGAGCCGTTCCTGAAACAAATAATCCGAGACAGCCATCCCGGTCTCTTTCTTGAAGATCCGGGTCAGATAGTCCGAGTTCAAAAACACGTGATTCGCTATGTCTTCCCGTGACAGATCTTGTGCGAGATGAAGTTTAATGTAATGCTTGACCCTTTCGATAACACTCTTCGATTGCTCAACCGTGTTTACATATTCCAGCGCTTTGCCAACCGTATGCTTCATCCATGCGGTCAGTTCGGTCACGGAACGGGTTGCGCTCGCAGCAAGTTCGACTGAGACGTTATCGCTGAACAATTGATGAGCCTGAATCCCTTTGGTCTGAAGCATATAATACAACATCTGCTCGAAATCCTGATAAAATTGGCGCAGCAGCTTCGCATCCAATGCATCCTGCTGCACGAGCCGATCTAAATAACCGGCCGCGTCTTCCAATACCCGGCTGTCCTTCCCCTCCTTCAGCATGACTGCCCACAAGCTCATATCGGGAAGCCGATTGCCGGATGCTTGCAAGCGAACAGAGGACAGCAGGAAAACCTTATTGTTATATGCAACATTGTTTACCTCTAAAGCGTTAAGCCGGTTTACCATATCGAACATCTCGTGTCCGCGGACACTTTCACCGATATAACAGGATAAATCGCAGTAAAAATACTGCCTGCAACTCGCTATGTAATGTTCGCAAGCTTCCCTCAGCGATGATTCGATCTCTCCATTGCTCTCCGCGGATAAGATGGCCAGCAATCGTCCGCTGCCGATCACAATTACTTTTCCGTCTTGACGGGGACCGAGCAAAATTTCTTCGGCAGAACTTCTAAGCGCAAATTCCAAAATCTTCTCATCGCGTAAAGTCAACGGTTTATGCCACCTCTGCACACTAATAAGAACCGGCACAAATTTCATATCTTCGGTATAGGGGATATTGCGCTCGTCCGCGGCCCGCTTTACCGACTCCACTTGCGGCGGGATCGTCTGGTCCAAAATATCCAGCCAAAACCGTTCGATCAACACCGGCTGATGCCGGAACCAGAACCGGCCATATTGGCTATATTCAGCTAATTCCGTTTTCTTGTTAATTTTATGAATCGCTTTAAGAAGTACTTTCTCAAGCTCGCCAAAAGAGACCGGTTTGAGAATGTAATCCAGACTCCCTAATTGGAGAGCCTGCTGGGCATATTTGAAATCGGCATGGCAGGTCAGGAAAATCGTTTCCGTCTGCGGATACCGCTCCCTGACCCATGCCGTCAACTCCAATCCTGTGGCCTGCGGCATTTCAATATCGCACAGCATCATATCGATCCGTTCTTTTTCGAACAGCTCCCTGGCTTGTTTTACGGTAAAAGCCGTGAACACGGCTGTTATGCCTAGCTTATGCCAATCCATTCCCGAACGGATTCCTTCTACGGCATGAATTTCATCGTCAACAATCAATAATTGAAGCATTCCTTAGACTCCTCTTTCCGAATAATATGGAAGCCTGATTTCTACAACGGCACCGCGCGGAAACCCGTTATAACAAGAAAGGGCCGCTTTATCGCCATACAACAGCTGCAATCGCTTGCGAACATTCCATATTCCGATATGCTCGCCTTTTTCGTCAACGACACGGTTTCCTGAGCGTATCTGAGTTAGTATCTCCTCCTCGAACCCTTTCCCCGTATCGCGGATGAAGATCTCGATATATGGCTCCAGCCCAGTTTCCTGCAAATCAATATCTACAGATAAATGTATAGGCTCCTCCAGCGTGACGCCATGCTTGATCGAATTTTCCAAGAAGGTTTGGATTACTAGCGGCGGTACGTGAACATTCTCCAAAAAGTCAGGAACGTTGATGGTACAGGTTAAGCTGTGCGGAAAGCGGAGTTCCTGAATCCGGACGTAGTTGCGGACATGCTGCAATTCCTCCTGCAGAGAGACGAACGTCAAGTTGCTGCGAAACATGAAACGGAAATACTGCACTAAACACAGGATCAATTCTTGAATCAATTCGTAGTTTTTTACTTGGGCCAGATTAAACAAAATGTTCAAAGAGTTCATGAAAAAATGCGGATTAATCTGAAGCTGCAGATGCTGCAGTTCCGCCTTTTGTTTACTCAACTGCTCTTCGTACACGCTGATTTTCAAATCCTCAATTTGCCCCATCATCGTGTTGAAGGTTTCATTAAGCAACAGAAATTCATCGGATGTACGGTACGGCTTGATCCGCATTTTTACGTTGCCCTCGTCGTTGATCCTTCTCATAACGGAAATCAACCGCTTGAGCGGCAGGAGAAGGATATGGCGAAGCAACAGCAGGCTGAGCGGGATAAGACCAATGGAAGCAAATGAAATGAGCGCAATGATTCGCGTCAAATGCGGCAGATTCTGCAAAATTTGCTCATTCGGGATAGCCGCTACCAGGTTAAAATCACCTATTTGCGAAGATTCCCCGACGATTAACACCTTATTTTTACTTCCAGACAGGTAAGACTGCTCAAACCCCTTCGTGAAATCGATATTTTCAACCATCAAAGGATTGGTGCTGACCATCGGTTTTCCCTGATTGGTTACGAGCAGCGCGCTTCCTTCCTTGCCCAGATCAATCAAATGAAGCGGGATAAGCAATGTTTTCGCGTTTACCCATGCCCCGATATAAAGGTCGCCCGATTGAAGCACTCGCAGCACATAGTAGTCTTGTCCGATTTTCCGCACAAACCATTTGCTGCTGCCGGTCTCCGCAAGAAAGGTGCGACCGCCAAGGAAACGGTGCAGAAACTGCTCTACCTGATCCCTTTCCGAAAAGGGAACCCCGTCCTTAAAGACGTCCAATAAATCCTCCCTTGCACGGGAATACACAAAAAAAGCATCGACGGATTTGTAGAGAGTAATATCGTTCGCAAGCGTAAGCGAGACACGGTACTTGGCCATTTGGTACTCGTCCTCCGAATTAGGGGCGCCCATAGACTGGATGCTATAGTCGTAAGTCAACAAACGAATTAGATTTCGATCCGCATCCTGCAGTTGGGTGTCGATCTGTCTTGTGTATAAAGAAAGTAAATTTTTATTGGAGAGCGTCACTTGGTTACGCACAACGTGGATGCTGTAGTAATTGTTGTAGATCAGCAGCGTGATGAGCGGAATCAAAACCAGCAGCAGCCCCACAACCATCTTGAATCGCAGCGAATTCCATGAAATATGCCGGATTTTCACGACTCCTCACCCCACGTTCTCATTAAAAAACTGCCGAAGCGGGCTAGGGCAGTCCTGTCATCATCCTATTATCGGTTATTTTACGATTACAAATCATAACAAATTTCTCATTTCCACACTACCGTTTTGACGACAATTCACTGTGCATCTTACGACATACTCTTATTTAGGCTCTCACAAGCGTAAGGCCATTTTCTCTAAACGTTAAAGAAGAGAAGGGGCCCCTCTCATAGCATGAGGTCTAATTTTAATGTTTGATGCTTCTTGCCCTCTTTTTTGGAGGATAGCGGGGGGAATTGCAAATTGACTTAAGTTACATCGTGTGTTAGCATGATTTTAGCCAATAACCGAATATAACAGTTTTCTAGGGTTCCGCAGCCGCAAGACTGGTCCGGTCCGAGAGAAAACGCACAGCCAAGCGGCTGTGACACGGAGGGATAAAAGCCTGGGAGATAAACGCATGATGCGGTTTATTTCCCAGGCTATTTTTTTGTGGCTAAATTTAGGTTCAATCTAATCATCAGTGCTTGGGCAACAAACCGTGGCCTGGAGCGAAACTCGCTATCCGGAGGCTTTGCACGATTATCCCGTTTAACCAGGTGACTTGGCTTCCTGAATTAAAGGAATAAAGGTGCAAAGCGGTTTGGAGAGCACACCCTCCATCTCCGTCATCATTTATTCTGTCAAGTACTGATTTTGGTCTTGAGCCCAAATTTAAAAAAAGAGTTTAAGGAGGAAAGAGTTATGAACAAAACATGGATTTCCGTCATTGTTGCGGCTATCTTCGAGGTTGCTTGGGTTATTGGGTTGAAGCATGCCGATAACTTTTGGGAATGGGGCGGTACACTGATCGCTATTTACATCAGCTTTTATTTGATGATCAGGGCAGCGCGTTCATTACCGGTTGGAACGGTATACGCCGTATTTGTCGGCCTGGGGACGACAGGGACTGTGGTTGCCGATATCCTTCTTTTTAACGCTGACTTAAGCGCTGCGAAAATAGTTTTGATCGGACTGCTGCTCATTGGCGTGATTGGACTGAAAGTGCTTAGCAAAAACAAAAAAGAGGAGGCAAGCGGAATATGAACTGGCTGTATTTGATTCTGGCCGGCCTGTTTGAAATGACCGGGGTACTGCTGATCAACAAGTTTAATCAATCCCGCAATTGGCAATCATTAACTCTTTTGATAGCTGGTTTTGGCCTTAGTTTTGTATTTTTGTCATTGGCCATGACAACACTCCCGATGGGAACAGCTTACGCCGTATGGACTGGAATCGGCGCTTCTGGCGGAGCGATCCTGGGAATGATCCTCTATAATGAGCCACGCAACTTCATGCGTATTTTGTGTATAGGATTGGTCCTTGGCTCTGCTGTGGGGCTGAAATTAGTCAGTTAAGAAAAACGTATATCGACGTCGTGTACTTTCAAGGAAGCCAGACGAAGTTGACGGCTATCTTGGTCCTTTGTTGAATGGGATAGCATCAGCGGTTAAGCCGATTTTGGTTTTGCGAAAGTTGGGAATATCATTTTTTATTGCAAATGCAGTAAAAATAGATTAAATTAAATATATGTTGTTTTTTATTGCATTTGCAACAAAAATAAATTTTAAGGAGTTCACGATGAAAGAAATCCTGCGTGAAATCGGAATCATCGCCAGGGCATTGAACTCTATCAGCAATATCGAATTTAAAGAATATGACCTGACAAAAGGGCAGTATTTGTACCTTGTCCGCATATGTGAACACCCGGGCATCATTCAAGAAAAGTTGGCGGAAATGATTAAAGTAGACCGAACAACTGCGGCTCGCGCCATCCAAAAACTCGAAACGAACGGCTTTATCGTAAAGAAAGATGATGAACATAATAAAAAAATTAAAAAACTCTTTCCAACGGAAAAAGGGAACAACGTATTTCCTTTTATCCAAAGGGAACATGATCATTCGAATCGTGTGGCATTGGCGGGATTTACCGAAGAAGAAACGGAAACCATTTTCCATCTGCTGCAAAGAGTCAGAAAAAATATCGAAAGCGACTGGGAATCAGTAAAAAAGGGAAACAAGAGAAACTATTAATTTTTATTTAAGGGAGCTAACCATTAAAATGACCGTAAAAATAAAAAAATGCCGCCGTGAAGATTTGCAAACACTCCAAGAAATAAGCATTGAAACCTTCAACGATACATTTAAAGATCAAAATTCACCCGAAAACATGCAAGCCTATTTGGAAAAAGCATTTAACGCTGAACAGTTGGAAAAGGAACTGTCCAATAGCTTTTCGGAATTCTATTTCATCTGGTTTAATGAAGAACCCGCCGGATATTTAAAGGTAAATATGAATGACGCCCAATCCGAAAAAATGGGCGAAGAGTCGCTTGAAATCGAGCGGATTTATATAAGAAACAAATTTCAAAGAAAAGGGCTGGGAAAATTTCTAATCAACAAAGCGCTGGAAATCGCCATAAGCCAAACCAAAAAGACGGTCTGGCTGGGAGTTTGGGAAAAGAACGAAAACGCCATTGATTTTTATAAAAAAATGGGTTTTGTTCAAACCGGCGCTCACTCTTTTTACATGGGGGATGAAGAACAAATTGATTTGATAATGTCCAAAACACTAGGAGGATCACAATGATTTATAGGAATGCTACTGTTGATGATATATCTGCTATAGTGGATGCAAATGAGCAAAAAATTTCCGATTGATAACTTTTATAAACCACATCAATCATAGATCATACGCTGCCCATACCCAAAAGCTTGGTCTTGACGTGATTAAAAGCTTTGATTTCAACAATAATACTTACTATGAATTGGGTTGTTACACTGCAGAGTAATCGGCTTTCTGAATTTAAAAAAAGAAAAAGCGAGCATAAGTGGAAATCCGGCCACGAACACTCGCTCTTTTTGAATTTCAAAATGGATTCATTTAATACCTTTTCATAGACCCGACAGAAGCTGCTGAATTATCAGATCCGTAAAATGTGCGGCATGAGCAGCAACGGCATCCAAATTATCATCGAAGCTGTCAGCCGTCACACCGCCATGTCCGGCGATATCGGATACCGCTTTTACGGCTAATACCGGTATTCCATATTGCGCAGCGGCCTGCACTATACCCAGCCCTTCCATATCCGATACCTTGGCGGCGGGGAAGGTTGATTTGATCCTTTCTACCCTCTCCGGCTCACTCATGAATGAATCCAGGGTCAATACTAATCCGAAATCGAGAGAATACTGGAGCTCTGCCGCTGCCGCTACTCTCCTCGCCTGATCCAGCAAGCCAGCATCCAAATCGTAGCTGGCCGGCATTTGCGGAACCTGACCGGGTTCATAACCGAAACAAGTCGCATCAACATCGCCATAAATGTACTGCGTTGCGACAACGACATTGCCGACGCTCAATCCTGCGCCAAATGCGCCAGCAGATCCGGAATTTAGGATCAGATCCGGCTGATACCGTTCGATCAACAGCGTGGTTGCGACGGCTGCGTTGACCTTGCCGATGCCGCTTTCTACGAGGATCAGGGATTGGCCCCGGTACACAGCTTCCTCAATGGTAACCTTGCCTACTTGGGTCCTGGCCGTAATTTGTGCCTGACTGCGAAAAGGAGTTATCTCCTCCTCCATCGCCGCAATTATAGCAATCCGCATAGAGCCTCTCTATTCTTGCAGATAAGAGATCGGCTTATCTACAGGCACCTTTGTGCCGCCGAACTCCTGCTCAATATATTTCTGCGTATCCTCGTTGTGATACAACTCACCTAATTTCAGAATGCCCGGATCATTCTGTTTATCGGAAGTAGTCGCCAGCACATTGATGCTATTCTTCGTATCTACGGAAATTTCCTCATGGAACAAGGAGTCCTTCAGGACATTCAATCCGCCTTCCAGAGCAATCGTATTGCCGATCAGTACCAGATCGACGTCTTGAATCACCCGCGGGCCGGTCGTATCGTCGATCAGCTTGAACTTCAGATTTTTCGGATTCTCGACAATATCGTTAACCGTACCTGTCCCCAAATTAAAATCATCCTTCAATTTGATCAGCCCGGCTGCCTGCAGCAGGCTTAAGCCTCTGGCCGTATTGGCCGGGTTATCTGCCAGGGCGACGAGGGCGCCGTCCGGAACCTCCTTAATATCCTTGATCTTCTGTGAATAGATGCCCATCGGTTCAAGATACGTGGTCGCTGTTGCTACCAGATTGCCATTGCTTTCTTTATTATAGTTGACGAGATAAGCCCAGGATTGAAAAGCGTTCACATCGACTTCGCCTTCCTTGGTAGCGTTGTTCAACTCAACGCCGCCATTGATCTCCTTGACTTCAATATTAAGCTTGGCATCCTTGGCCGCCTGTGATTGCGCGATATGCTTCCAAATCTGAGCATCGGAACCCTGCGAACCAATGACAATCTTCTCGCCATCGCCCGATGATTTGCCGCCGCAGCCCGCAGTCGCCAGTATCAATACCAATCCGAGTGCTAGTCCGCCCCATAGTTTACTTTTTCTCATATAATCTTCTCCCCTTTATATCTGGATGCAATTTCTCCTAATGCATGGTCATACCGCCAGTTACATTGATGGCTTGCCCTGTCATATACGAAGACAAGGGACTGGCCAAAAAAAGAGCGACGTTGGCAACATCCCTGACCTCGGCCGTTCTGCCCAGCGGAATTTGGGAACAATCCTCCGCATAGATCTCCTCGGCCGTCATGCCGCGGATTAATCCGCCTTCGATGCGCTCCCGATGCTTCATTGGCGTCTCCACAATACCCGGACATATCGCATTGACGAGTATGTTATGCCGTGCCAGTTCAATCGCCATCACCTTGGTTAATCCAAGCACCGCATGCTTTGATGCGCAATATCCGCCCATAGCCCGGTAGCCGTTCTTGCCGGCCTGCGAAGCCATTTGGATAATTCTGCCCGGCTTTCCGGCATCGACCATCGCTTTCGCAAATATTTTCGATACCAGGTATAACCCCGTAGAATTAATGGAGAATACCTTCTCCCAATCCTCCAGCTTGCTGTCAATCACGTAATCCATCGTGGAAATGCCAGCGCAATTCACGACGATATCCGGAACCCCCGCCTGTTCCAACACAATATTGGACCAGCGATAGATATCCTCCGATCGGGACAAATCCAATCCGGACTCAAACAACTGCCCGTTAACTTGTTTATAATCCCCTTCATGAGCGAGATCGGCAGAAATGACCCTGGCCCCGCTCTGCAGTAAAATTTGTACGATGCCTTGTCCAATGCCTGAATTGCCGCCGGTTACAACCGCCGTTTGAGGCGATAAATCCAAAGTAATCATGGCGATTACAATACTCTTTCAAAAGGATCTCTGCTGATTCCGGCTTGCAATACGATCTTCGCGTATTCTTGAGCAGAGAACAGGGAATGATCCCTGTAATTACCGCATTCCAGCGCGGAGACAGCCGGAACCTCGGTTGTTTCCAGCACGCGCTTCAGCGTTCTTTCCAATGCGGATGCGATCTCTTCGGGATCATGCTCATTCCAGAGAATCAGATAATATCCGGTTCTGCATCCCATCGGAGAAATATCGATGATGCCTTGAATCTCGTCTCTCATATAGGTAGCGAGCAGATGCTCAAGGGTATGAAGTGCTGCCGTCGGAATAGCGTCTCTATTCGGCTGGAGGAAGCGAAGATCATATTTTTGCACAGTGCTGCCTTTTTCGTCATGCTCAAGCCCTGCCGCCCTGACATAAGGAGCCTTTACGATCGTGTGGTCCAATTGGAAGCTTTCTACTTTTGCCATTGTTTTTCAGTCCTTTTTATAATGTTGTATATTTGACCGGTACCCGCCCAGAGATTAGAGGCAGTATACCGCGCAAACCCTAGTAATACCCCGATGTCAATGCGTCGTCTTCTTGGTGAAATAATCCCCGATGAATTGGCACACGAACACCAGAATCAAGATCAGAATCGTAGCTACAAGTGTAATATCCGTCTGGAATCGGTTGTACCCCTTATTGATAGCCAAACTGCCCAAGCCGCCCGAGCCGATGGCCCCAGCCATCGTGGTCAGCCCGATCAGGTTAATGATCGTCACCGAGGAGGCCCTGATTATCGCAGACAAGCCTTCTTTCAGGTACACGCGGAAAATAATCTCAAGCGGCCCCAACCCCATTGACTGAGCTGCTTCAATAATCCCGGAATCAACTTCCACTAACGCATTCTGTATTTGCCGGGCATAGAAAGGCACGATGCCGATGACCAGGGGCACGATCGCCGCATTCATGCCGATCGATGTGCCTGTAATAAGACGGGTAAGCGGCACGACAACAGCGATAAGAATGATGAAGGGAATGGATCTGAACAGGTTGATGAGTTTCTCCAACACACTATAAACCAGCCTGTTCTCCAGAATCCCTCCCCTGTCCGCCACAACCAGGGTGACGCCAAACAATATTCCAAATAACACGGAAAATAACGAGGTAACGACCACCATATAAATCGTCTCATAGGTGCTTAGCAGGATGTCCTCCCTTAAATTCCAGATGTTAGGGAAATATTTTGTAAAAAACTCATTCATGCTGGATCACCCACCTTACTATTCTGAAGAAGCCGGGAATTGATAACTTCAACGTCTACCCGAGCCGACTGCAAGTAGCGCAAAGCTTCCTCCAGATCACTGGTAGAGCCGGACATCACTACGATCAGATTGCCAATGGGCGTCTGCTGTAAGATCTCCACATTCGCGAATAGAATATTCGTCTTAACCCGGTAACGGGCAGTAAGCTCGGAAATAACCGGTTCACTTGTACTATCGCCGATATAAGAAATCTTGCACAGCATATCGTTATCCTTCAGATGAAGGAGTGAAGGATGCAACGTGAGCTTGTCCAGCATTTGCTCGATATGAGTAGCCGTATTAATGAAATCACGGGTCAACGTATTTTGCGGACGGCTAAAGATAGAGACGATATCGCCCTGCTCGATAATGCGCCCGGCTTCCATAACGGCAACCTTATTACAGATCTCTTTCACGACCTGCATTTCATGCGTAATAATGACAATCGTCAGTCCCAACGTTTGCTTTAATTTTTTCAGCAATTCCAGAATGGATAGCGTCGTCTTCGGGTCCAAAGCACTGGTCGCTTCATCGCACAGCAATATTTCCGGATCATTCGCCAGCGCTCTGGCTATAGCTACCCTTTGCTTCTGCCCCCCTGACAATTGTGAAGGATAAGCATTCAGTTTATCCGATAAGCCTACCAGCTCTAGCAATTGTTTAACCTTCCGCTCCCTTTCACGCCTCGAGAGCTTGGAACTCTTCAAGGGAAAGTCCACATTGTCATAGATTGTTCTGGAGTTCATCAGATGAAAATGCTGAAAAATCATCCCGATCCGCTTCCTGGCCAAGCGCAAATCCTTAGGCTGTAAAGCCAGCAAATCCTGCCCATTTACTACTACACTTCCCGCCGTAGGCCGCTGCAGCAGATTGATCACACGAACCAGCGTGCTCTTCCCGGCCCCACTGTAGCCGACAATGCCGTATACGTCTCCCGCGTCAACCTGCAGACTGATATCCTGAACGGCTGTAACCGGTTGTGACCCAGTTTCAAAGGTAACTTGAATATTGGATAAAGTAATCATGATGCCCAACCCTTTCTAAACTTCTACACTACGACTGTTCCGGAAAATTTATTTCTGTCATTTTACATCAGTTTACTCGGAATTGCTACAAAATTTTTTCCCCTATTTATGGCTTAACCTAATAATTGGCGCTTGACAGTCAAGCCGGGAACCGATCATGGCAAGAAATATCGGCAGATCAACATCTGCTGTCCGGACGCTTTGCACGATTATCCCGTTTGATCCGGAAGCAGAGAGGAAGATAAATTCAGGAGAAGAAAATAGGTTTGGGGGAAGCAGACATGTTCGAGATCGTTAGACTAGCTTGTGAGAATGAGGTTTAGGAGAAGTGAAGCAGACCTGACGGGAGGAACGGAGCAAGACACCGGGAAAAATGAAAGGACCGTGATCAGCCCCTCCCCCCTCTACCCCCTGAACAAATGGGATAATCGTGCAAAGCAGCATGCAAGGATACCAAGACACGAACGCGTTTTCGAACTGTTCTTGAAGATAAGGCAAAAAGCAATATAAAAACCCATGACTACAAAATTCAGCCATGGGTTTAAATTTATCGGAGTGCTAATCAAAGACATTCGTTGTTTTCGCGCCGCGATTCAGGCCGGTGAGACGATCTCTTAGAAGTTGCTTGCCGTCGTTTCCAATTCCGTCATCATCCCAACAATTTCGATGCCATAAGTGGGGCTGGTCGCCCATGATCCGCCTAATGCTTCCACCGTAACGACCTGCCCCAACAAACCTGGAAAGTGCCTTGGATCGGGTGTATACGCTTTAGGATAACCTGGAGCGCCTGCGTACAGGGCCAAATGATCAATCTGCGCCTGAACCCCTTCCTGCCAACTGAAAAAGCGCTGGTGTGCCAGATGATCCGTGTCGGAGCCACCTACCTGCGTTTTTAAGCCGGCCGGATTATTAAACGTTTCATCCAATAAGCCGCCAAATTTTCCAAAGCCCGTTTCCTTTGCAGCCTGGCAGTACACCACAACCGGGTCGACGCCCGCTTCGAGTGCCTCCTCCCAGACAATATCCGCTAGATCTATGAACACGTCCGTCGCTCCCTTGGCCCTTGCCCATGCTTTGGCTTGCTCGACAGTAGCCCTTGGGGCGGACAATATGTAAGTATTGCCGGACGTGGTCCATTCCTCGGCATTGTCTTCTGGCGGTGCGGCGTGATCTTCTGCCGGTTTGGCGATGTCTTCTACCGGTTTGGCGATGTCTTCTACCGGCTTCTTGTAAGACAGTGTAACGGTATCGTCGGCGGAGCTCCACGTAATATCCATTCCGGCAAGTTCACTCAAAAATCGTAAAGGGACATAGGTTCTTCCCTGAAGTATCATCGCGCTAGTATCCATACTTATTGGCGTCCCGTTGACAACAGCGGAGTTGTCGCCGATTTTCAATTCGACATTCACATCGCCTTTGGATAAAATAAGCGTTTTTTGAGTCCCGCTTCCCTCCCATTTCACGTAAAAGCTCAGAGATTCTGCCATAAACCTGACGGGCACCTGTATTCTGCTGTTTGCATCCATATACGGTTTTGCATCCGGAAAATTAACTTCCGAGCCATTGTAAATCAAACGGATGTTGCGTTGGGTAGCGCTATTCGCCTCATCAAGTTGAGGCGTATCGCCCGAAGCATCCGACTTGACGCTTAAATAGCCGGCGCTTGCCCAACCCGTCCGTCCATCCGGCAACTTGACATGAAACCAATCCCCTTCATTGGCCAAAAGGGTGACTTGCGAGCCCTCAGGAATTTTGGCGATTACCTCATATTGCAAGCCGCCGCCGTTTCTAATGTTTAAACTGTCGACAGTAACCGTAGCTATTTTGTCGGTATCCTGCGAAGCCTGCGATTTTGCGGCGTCGGCAGCGTCGGCGGCGTCGGTAGCGTCGGCGGCGTCCGTAGAGCCGCTGGAAGCTTTGGCTCCTCCCAGATTGTCAGGCAAACCGTTAAGTTCGGCCATCGTAACAAAAGTGTAGCCTTTCGACCGGTAGTAATCAATAATTTGGGGAAGCGCCTTGACCGTCTTATCCCGCTTTCCTCCCCCGGAATGCATCAGCACGGTGATCTTGTTACTGGAGTTGGACTTCACCGCTTTGAGAATATCGGCAACAGAGCTGTCCGCCGCCCAGTCCCGGGTATCTATGTTCCACAGCGCCTCGGCATGTCCCAACGCCTTAATTTCTCCCTTCACCCGAGCCGATGTCGCCCCATAGGGAGGGCGCATCATGGTCGGTGCAGCGCCGGTAATCTCGCGAATCGCATTATCCGTCTTTACGATTTCTTGGCGGGCCTTCTCTTTGCTTAGCTTGGTTAGTTCAGAATGACTCCACGAATGATTGCCCAAAGCATGACCTTCTTGTACGATGCGTTTCATAACATCGGGATACTGCTTAACCCTGTCTCCTACTACAAAAAACGTGCCCTTCACTTTGTGTTCCTTCAAAATATCAAGCACCTTATCGGTATATTTTTTGTCCGGTCCATCATCAAAGGTTAACGCCACCATTTTATTGGCTTTGGTCCCCTTTGAGGAGGCCGCCGCCGCGTAATCGGCTCCGGCTGTAAAAACCAAGGCCAGCGCCATTACGGTAAACACAACAAGTCTGAACCAATGATGCCTTTGCTTCATTTCCATTGACCTACTTTCAGCAATATTATTTTATGTACTAAAATAGTATATATAGTAATTGTATCAGAGTTTTAGAGAACTAGTAGCTAAATTGTAAACTATGAAAACTTGGAGCAAATGAAAGACTATCATATAATCTATCATAATTGCAAATTAGACGCAGTATTCCGTACGAAAATAGAGCGCATTATTACAAGCACAAATTTATGGTGCTCCCGCATCCCCATTAACGTACGATATTGTTGGATTAGTTCAGTACAAGTGGAGGATCAGCACCTTACATATTCCGAATATGCAAAAAGCTCCTGAATCTCCATAAAAGGAAATTCAAGAGCTCATTCATTGACAAGCTGATGCGGTCGAGAGGACTCGAACCTCCACGGGGGGTTAGCCCACACGGACCTGAACCGTGCGCGTCTGCCAATTCCGCCACGACCGCGTATTTCGTCGATGCATTGTTTTGCAGCAACGAAATTTATAATATCATGCATCTCCAGAAGAGTCAACAAAAAATTCACACCCGCAGCAGCAGTTCAAAAGTGGTTAAGCACATAAACCCGCCAGAAAAGATTCCAGGAGGCTTTCCAGCCTTTCCACCGGCAGCCGGTCCGGTTGCATGATTTTATGCATGGCTAATCCGTCGATGAGCGCATACAATTTCTCGGTCTCCAGTTCGATATTCAGATCGGGCCGGGCCAACCGGTTTCGTATGATCTCTTCCAGCACGAAACGAGAAGCTTTATGTAACCCATCCTGAATATTCGCGCTTAACCTCCTTAATTCGGGATAAACCAAGGCTTTCGCATGAAAAGCAAACCATACCTCCATTTCCAGCGATCTCTCCTCATCAACAGGCAAAAACTGCAGCAGCAATCTTTTTAAGTCGGTCAGCAGAGGCCCTGTTAACTCAAAAGCTTCCAACCTTTTCTCAACCCGTTCGACGAAAATATTCATGCAAAAGGCAAACAGTTCAACCTGCGATGAGAAATAATGGCGCATAGACCCGACCGACAGCCCCGCCTCCTCCGCAATTTTGCGCACGGTAGCCTGTTCCAGGCCAGATTGCCGAATCACTCTTAATGCGGCTTCAGCGACTAAACGTCTTTGCGTTTCATGGTTCACGATTTTTGGCATAGTCCTATTATACGCTCTTCCCCTTTTTAGTACAACGTGCTAAAATCTTTTTAGTACATTGTGCTAAATAAACAGAAATGAGAGAGGAACCTTTACATGGGCAAAAGCGAAAAAAAGAAAACACAGGCATGGAGAAAATTGATATACAGTTTGGGGGTTACATTAGCCGTTGGGATCACTCTGATCAGCGCTGCTTTTATTTATGAAGCCATCGCTTCGAAACAAGCCGCGAAAGACTATCCTTCTCCCGGCCAAATGGTCGATGTGGGCGGATATGATCTGCATTTGGTGAAATCGGGCAGCGGGTCCCAGACGATTGTGTTCGAGGCGGGAAGCGGAGAAACAAGTTTGTCCTGGCGGGATATCCCGGACAAGCTCGCCCAATATGCGACGGTCGTCACCTACGACCGGGCGGGGTACGCATGGAGCGAGAAGGCCACGCATGAACGAACCGGGGACCAGATCGTCCATGAGCTTTACAGCGCATTGAAGCAGGAAAATATCCCAGGGCCTTACCTCATGGTTGGGCACTCTTTGGGAGGGATGTATGCCCGCCTATTTGCCCAAACCTACCCGGACGAAGTCATGGGCTTGGTCCTTGTTGACGCCAGACCCGAGGATGATGCCCGGGATACCCAAGCGATCCTGGAAGCGGAGAGTTTTACCGGAAACCCGCCGGCTTCCACACTTAAGCTGCTCAAGCAGTCGGGTATCCTGCGCCTGTTTCAAGACACTTTGCTGGAAGGCTTGGTGGCGGAGGAAGACCGGGGGCAATTTATCAATGTGATTGCGACCCCAAGCTATTTTGAAACAAAGGAAGAAGAAGCGGAACTCGCCTATACCACCGAAGATGCCATTCGGGGACAACGTTTAGGCGCTTTGCCGGTGCGGATTATTGCCCGCGGTCTCCCGCACGACTACGCCCAAGTGGGCATTTCGGAAACCGCCGGCCGGAAGCTTGAGGAAATTTGGCAGTCCGGACAGCGGAAAATGCTGGATATCTCCACGGACAGCCGTTTAATCGTCGCGGAAAAAAGCGGCCATATGGTCATTCATGACCAGCCGGAGCTGGTCGTGGATACCATTCTCGATGTATTGCCGGGGCGGTAGAACCTGATTCTCATAACATCCTAAATTTTGCTATAAATTCCCTTGATTTTCTATTCAAAAAAGCGCTTTAATAGATAGTAGTACCTGTGAAAACAGTAGATTAAACAACCGTGAACTTCATCGGCTACGGGCAGGCAGTTCAACGGATGAAGCACAAACGGACAGGTTAGGAGGCCTGAAGTAGAAAGCCGTCACCTGCTTTAGAACTTGAACTCCTCCACATTTCCTTATTACGAAAGGAGTTATAATCATGAAGGCTGCCAGGATGTCTATGGTCATGATTTTAAGCCTCGTGTTGTTGCTTGCGTTTAATCTCACTGTATTTGCCGCCGAACCCGGAACCGGAACCGAAACCGCGAATCAACCTGATGTTATTGACCATCTTGTTAAGGCTGAACCAGGGGTTGACGTTAGCGAAGCCAATCAGCATAAAATTGTCAGTGATTTGGATAGTATTGAAAGTTCTCAACGCATAGACTCACATGCCGCCCGTACACTTGCTAAAACAAGCGCCGTTTCCGCCACAACGGCCACTTATGCCACTTACACGGGGGTATTGGCCCGGGAAGGGGAGTCCGCGTACTTATACCCCGTTTATGTACAAGCCGGCGAAATATTGCAGGCCCAGCTCGACCTTCCCCGCTCGGAGCAGCTGGACTATGATCTGTATTTATATGAACTCGATATGTCTACGAATACCGCAGTTGCTCTAATCGACTACTCCATCTACGGCACCTATTTTAACAATTATAGTTACGGAAGATCCACCATTTCGGAAAATGTCGGAGTAAACAACAGTTCTGCGTCGGAAAAAGCTTATTTGCTTGAAGTTCACGCCAAAAAGGGCGGCAGCATCAATGATCCGTTTTATCTAACCGTTGCTATTAGTAGTGCGTATGACAGCTTCGAAACGGACGAAAATGCTTTTCATGCTTATGGGATCACGGTAAATACGGGCGGGTCCTATCTCTCCAGCCGTTCGCTTAACTCCATCGTCGATAATGACTGGTATGTGCTGACCGTGCCAAGCAGCCGGAATTATGATGCCATGAATATCACTTTAGACAGCGCTTCTGCCGCGAAAGGTTATAGAGCGGAAGTCTATGCGGTGCTGAGCGACAACCGGCTGCAATTAATCACGCCGGCCAACAATAACGTACCGCTAGGCACCGGCTCGTATTATCTCCGCGTTTATTCAACGGGGACATATTCCGAAACAACCAATTATACTTTGGCTCTGACGCCCGTATTGCGAGCCGAAAAAATTCAGATTACCGGATTCAACTCGGACGGCGGACCTAACGATTATCCATCTTATTATTACGGAAAAAAATATAGAATCACCGGACGAACATTTACGGTGAACGGCAAGGTTTCCACTGCGGATAATGTTCCGGTAGCGAACACAAGCGTCATCGTCCTGTGGGAAAATCCGTATTGGTCCGAATCCAGCGGTAACCGCACGAGAGTCGGGTACGCGAATACCAACAGCGCCGGAGAGTTTTCCGTAACCCTGAGTTTACCGCCCTCGACGGGAAGCATCAGCAATTATTTGCCCGGTCCGATCAGTTTCACCCATTATTACGATATATGCGGAGTGATCGCGGCGGTAGCCGACAATATCGACGTTAACGCCCAGCAACAAGTGTATCATTTTGCGTACAGCATCTACGGAGGATAAATGAGATTAAGTTAAAAATATGGGAGAATATGCCGATATATTTATGTATATCGGCATATTTTTTTATGGGGTTGTACAAGGAGGTATAACATGAAAATCGAAAGTAATGCGATCTCATCGCTTCCTAGACTCTACACTCAAAATCGGGATAACAACCAAGCGAACAACGAATTGAAACTGGAAACGGGCTTCGCCCTTCCGGGGCACGACAGCGTGGAAATCAGCGAGGCGGCCAAGCGGCTGGCTGAAGGGGTTAGCAGTCGCGAATTGCCTGTAGGCGCGATTAAGCACCATTCGATAAGGCCGTTTTTTACTGCTGAAATTGATACTTCCTTAGAGCAATTGCTTAAAGGAAAAGCGCCGGAAGTGGAGGAAGCCGTAAACTACTTAATTAGCTCCAACTTTGTTCCGGACGGCTCCGTCGCGGATGAAAGCAAACGGGCGGCGCTGCTTGAGAGCGGTCTGTCTCAGGCGAAATTTATCGCGGACAATTACATGACAAAGGGCGAAGCGGCCGAGTTCCTAGCCACTATGGATAAGATCGCCGCATATGCCAAAACCAGAACAGTCGATCCGGAGACCGGCCAAGCAAGCTATATCGATATCCCTCGCAAACCTGATGGCGCGCCCGATGATTATGTCAATTTCGATTCCTTGATGAAAAAATATGATCCGGAATCCGCCAATAAATTAGCCGAGATTGTCACAGATATGGCGAATGGCGGCAGCGGCGAAGGCTTTATGGAAATTCTGCTGGATTTCAATCAGAAGCTGATTAAGAACCCGCAATGGTCGAGGAATTACCGTACTGAAATCAACGATGTGAATTCGGTTTTGAACAACACGAAGATCGACAACCGGTTTGCAGGCGCCGACACCTCAAATATGGCTGCGTTCTTGGAAGATATGAACAGCAAGTTCCAGAATACATCCTTTGAGAACAAAGACTTTTTAACAAGAAATATAGAGTACTTCGCGCTTATCCTCGGAAAGCAGATATGAGAAACCGGCCCACAATTGGCTTACACAGCATTTGCGGGCCGGTTTTATACTCGATCGCAGGCGAAATCATACTCTTATTTACTATATGTCTTTAGTTTGGCAGCCTCGTAACAGCAACATCGATGTCTTTGTGGATATCTCTACCTGCAAAAGGTCCGCCCTGACCGAGCCATAGAAAAAATTCCTTCGTTCCTTTATTCCCAGTAACCGGGCTGTTCGTGATACCCAAAACGTGAAGCCCGATGCTTTCTGTAAAATCGACAAGCTCTTTGAGAATTTGTCGAAATATTCCGGGATTGTCTATTCGAAACGGAACCAATATTGGTCTTTTCCAAGTTAACGACCCGGGAATCAAGCCTTAACTTGCCCGCCAATTGACCATACCCAGCATCGATCGCGTACACTTTCGCTACACCGCGCTGCAATAAACAATCGGTAAACCCACCCGTTGAGGCTCCCGTATCCAAAGCGATTTTACCGGAAACATCGATTTGAAAACGATCCAGCGCTCCTTCAAGCTTAAGACCGCCTTTTCCGACATATTTCTGTTCATAACCTTTTATGGCTATCTCAACATCTTCTCTAACCTGCTCTCCTTCATAAACCGCAGACCGGCCGTTTACCAGCACCTTATTCGACATGATCCAACTGACAACTTCCTTCCGCTCCTCAAAAAAACCCCGTTCCAGCAGCAAACGCCACAAAGGTAATTTCCGTTTGTTCAACCCGATTTACTCCTCTTCTTAAAGTCTTTAATCTGGACTTCGCAGAAGGCGGAGCACTTATAGGCCGATAGTAACGTTATATTTCAACTAATAAATGATACATGTAAATCAACTCCGTTTTTTAAAAATAGACGGTAATATGACCGAATCGCACTAAAATATTATTCAACAACATACCATTTTCTCTGGGATTCATACATATTTTTATATTCGCCATCCATACTAATAAGTTCACTGTGCGTACCATCCTGTACAATCCTGCCGTCCTTTAATACGATAATTCTATCGGCGATCCGAACCGAACCCAACCTGTGAGTCACGATGATTGCGGTTTTGTCTTGGCAGATTTCCGCAAAATCGTTATAAAGCCGTGTTTCCTCCAAAGGGTCAATAGCTGACGTTGGTTCATCTAAAATCATCAAATCACTTTCCCTGAATAATCCGCGTGCAATGGCGATCCGTTGCCATTGACCGCCGGATATCTCTATCCCGTCAAAATCGCGCCCAAGCATAGTGTTTAATCCGTCTTTATAGCTTTCACCTTTCAAAATCACCCCCGATTTATCACAAATATCCATAAGCATCGCTTCGTCTGTAGGCTTGTCCATCTGACTGATGATCAAATTTTCCCGCACGGTCATATTATATTTGCAATATTTTTGAAAGACAGCGGACGTGTGATCATAACTCAAATTTTTAACAGGCATATCTCCATAAGTGACTTCTCCTTGAGATGCCTCATATAATCCCATAATTACTCTGCATAATGTTGTCTTGCCGCTACCGTTTTCACCGACTATCGCTAAAGTCTGGCCACTTGGTATCGTCAAACTGATATTATCCAAGGCCTCCTTGTCAGTCATTGGATAGCTGAAACTTACATTACTCAATTTAATATCAACTTTTTGAGGTCTTGGCATCCTTTTTTCAGGTTTATTCCTCTCACTGACAAAGTCTAAGAAGTTTTCAACAGTTCCCACATTTTCAGATGCCCAACCGATCCTTTCGGAAACTAATTCGCTCATAAAACTATAAAGTCTGTAAATCGAGGCCAGCACGGCCGCAAACGCCCCAATGGAAATTTCTTGGTTCATGACAAATATAAATAGCATATAGATGATCATGCCGTAACCTATGACAGTTACAATATCTAAAATCAGATTGAGAATATTTTTTTTAAGCTGAGCTATAAAAACAAGCCGATTTAACTTTTTGAGAGAAGAGGTATACAACTTACTGAAGTATTCAGTTGCACCAAGCAGTCTGGTCTCTTTAAAAAATTCCTTGTTTGTCATACATCTTTCATAGTTCTCATATTCTCTTCTCACAGGAGCCGACTGTTCCTCCAATTTTTTAAACGAGAGGATTTGCGCAAACTTAGAAAGAACACAGGGTATGAAGACGATCACTATACTTAGACCTAAAATAGGCTTTAGAGTGAACAGATACCACCCCATAAAACCAAAATAAATCGTATAGAAAAATACCAAATCCAAAAGAGTTAAACATACCCAAACTAAATTTTGGCTTCCTGTTATAGCTTTATTAATAAAGTCCAGACGATGAGTGTCCTCAAATTCAACCACATTTAATCTATCTATACTTTGATGAATGAGTCTGTTCGTTCGTTTGCCCACGCTTATTTTGAGAATGAGTGCATGGCAATTATCCACCCCGTTCATTAGTTGACATAATGCATACGACAAGCCCATACCGATTAGATAGAAAATGGTTGTGCCCAAATCAATTTTATTCGCAACGAAATTTTGAGCCGCGTCAAAAAACTTTTGCATGAATACTACTTGCAGAGCCCATGACGCACCGTGAACGGTTGTAAAGAAAACATGCAAAAAAAACATGGAAGGATTCGCTTCAAACATGATTTTTATGCCCTTAAGGCTGTTGATTAAAAAGCCTTTACTCTTCATTTTTCCCATACTTTTAACATTCACCTTCTAAAAACACTGACTTCGTTTTCGGTTCATACCAAGATTTCTGGCTCGCAAACATCTTACTGTATTTACCGTTTTTCAAAGACATCAATTGTTCATGAGAACCTCGCTCCACAATGTGCCCCTCGTCGACAACCAAAATTTCATCCGCCATTTTGGCGGCGCCCAATCTGTGGGTTATGAATATTGTAAATCTGTCTTTATTCACATGACTAAACAGTTCGTAAACCTGGCTTTCGGCTAAGGGATCAAGCGAGGCTGTTGGTTCATCTAAAATATTTATTTTAGAGTTTGAATACAGCAACCTGGATATAGCCAGTCGCTGCCACTGCCCACCCGATAAATCCTTGCTGTTTTCTTTTATCTTGCCAAGGTAGGTGTCTATCCCGAATTCTAAACCGTTTACTACATCTTTCAGACCCATTTCCGAAACGATATTTTCAAGTCTCTTCTCATCCATTTTCGTAAGATTTCCAAGGAGAATATTGTCCTTTACGGTCAATGGATATTTGGCAAAGTCCTGGTACACAACGGAAATTAATCCTTTGATCTCAGCGAAGGTAAAGTCCCTTATACTTTTCCCGTTTATCAAAATTTCGCCTTCAAATTCGTCATACATCCCTACTAGCAATTTAGTGATGGTTGTCTTTCCCGCCCCATTCACTCCCACAAAACAATAATTTTTATGGTGACTCAATATAAACGAGCAGTCTTTTAAGATATAATGTTCCGTCCCCGGGTATTTAAAGCTGACGTTTCTGAATTCCAAGGATTCAAACGCAAAAGAGTCCACATCGGCCGGTAACACACTGGCATCTTTTTTTTCGCTAAGCCTGGTAAAGATTGAAAATTCTTTTAAATATTCTTTTAACCGTGCATAATCATACATAGTACTGGACAACTGCCACGACATATTCTGAACCAAACCGTAAATGGCGTTGACGAGGGCTATAAAGATGCCCAGAGAAGTTTCCCCGCGATGAAGCGAAGGCAAAAGCAAGGCCACAATAACAATTACGATTAACAATGTGACCATAGAGCCGCTTTTCATATGAATATAGCTTTTAATTTCGATTTTATTTTCAATCTTACTTGACTCATCGTAAAGCTGATCGAACTTGTCACGAATAGGCGTGCTGTAGGCAAATAACTTGCGCTCCTCGGCAAAGTCGCGATTGATTAAAATGCTTGATAAATAATTATATTTCCTCTGAATCTTTTTGGCTTCCATGCCCATTTCATAATTTTTTTTGCCCGTTCTCATCGCAATATAAAACAAAGGCACACTTATAATTAAAATGACGATGCCGCTTATTAAAGTAGAAGACATAACAATAACAAGCAGTGAAAATGAGCTAATTAAAAGCGTTGCTCCCCTAAACCAATTATTTAATCCCGCCATAAAATTTTTAATCGGGTCTAAGCACACCCTGTTTATTAATTCCTGTGTATCCTTGTTTTCAATATGCTTATACTCCAACCGAGCTTGCTTTAGTGCGATCTCTTTTTTTAAAGTTGCATTTAGTTTGTTTTGAGCCGAAGTATCTATAATTTGTGTGATAGAAGGAATTAAATTTGTAAATATGACATAACTCATTATCAAAATGATAGGTAAATAAATGGACGAATAATCAACCCTCCCCTTAAAAATATTCGTCGCCGTATTGATGAAATTAGCTACTACCAGGGTTTGATAGGCAGGTATCAGCGAATTAAGAATCGTTATTAGAATAGAATAGATCGTTTGCAACGGGATTATTCTTAAAGGTACAATTAGAAAATCCAATGTCGTATAATCTTTGGATTTAAGCATTTTGCCTCCAATGTTTCAACAATTAATTCATTTAGTTCTGATATTGAGAGTTGTCATTTCTACAGAACTAACAATAATTTGATCTTATTTCTGCACATGATCTTGCATATGTATCACAAGCAAAAACACTCTTGTTATCAAGTAATGCCATCCCTGGGCATCTATCACACTGAACTTTATATTCGCAATTAACGCATGCTTTCAAATCTGAGTTTTTTATATTTTTTATGAATTTTAAAGATTCAGACTCATACCAAATATTTTTTATAGAATCGTTAAAAATGTTCCCAACTTTATAGAAAAAGGAATTACAAGGGAAAACATCCCCATTGCAATCGATTGCAAATGAATAAAATAGCGCTGCGCACGGCACGTCATATTCATGTAAATGTCTATTTCTAGTTTGTTCATCAATCTCTTTCAAAATTGGGGCTAGATCTTCTTTTGCAATTCTTAACTGTTTCGGGGCTTCATCTCCATCTGTCTTGGAAAATATAAGTGGGGAAACATGAAAGTCAAATTTATTATGATGACAGAATTCTTTAATCTCTTTATAATCATGCATATTAACATTCATTAAAGGCGTTTTGACTCTTACTCGGATATTGTGTTTCCTCAAAATTTGCAAATTATTCAACAAGTTCTTAAGAGATCCTTTTGATCCTGTGATAGAATCGTGAATACCTTCTCGTAATGAAAAAACGGTGGTGGAAAACTCTGCGATGTGTAGGTTTGAAAGGCGTTCAACCATTTTATCATTTAGTAAAGTACCATTACTTAGAAGAAATACTCTCATATGTAGTTTTCGTGCAATCTCAATCAACTCAAATAAATCTTGCCGTAGAAAAATTTCTCCACCTGTAAACGACACGTTTACTACCCCCGCTTCACGAAGCTCATATAGTAAACTTTTTATTTTATCGAATCCAAGCCCTGAATTACTATGAGCAGGCAAATAGCAATGTTTACACCTTAAATTGCATTTTGTAAGCAGCTCTATCATTACACTAACTGGAACATTCTTCATAAAAGCTTGATGATAAAAATAATCTTTTATTAATACTTGTCTCATACTGCAACACTCCAAACTATTAAGTTATTTTCAACAAATTTTCTTGCTAGTTTAGTAATATCATTTTCAACTTTCATAAAATCAACATTATAGCTTTCAGCGATTTGATGTATAATATCCATCAGTCTCGTATTTTCCTGAATTAACAGCCAAAACTCTTTTGACAAATCCTTAAGTAGATATACTTTATCCGTTATTTCATCAAAAACAAATACTTCATCTCCAAGCAATATCCATGCGATATTTTTTGAATAAAAAACATCAGAACATGATTCCGTGCACATTTTAGTTCCCCCAATGATCAATTTGATTGTTGCGATCACAATAAATGACTTCTTCTATATGCAATAACAGCAAGAAAAACTCTTGCTGTTATTGCGGCCGTTCTTACTGATCTGTACTATCTTCCATTGCAAGTCCCTTGGTTACATTCAGACATATAGAACGCAACTAAATTTTTTTTCTTGGCAACTTTTTTAACTAATTTTTTCATAATGGATTCACCTCCTTTCCTTAATGATGTTATTTAATGACCAAAATACATTATTTCTCATGGATACCAAGCATTTGCTTAACGATGATACATATATTGTCAATATTAGATAGCTTCTCTATTAGTAAATATTCATCCGGAAACTCTATATTAAATACTTCCTCTAAGCTAACGATAGCTGAAATAAAGGCAAATGAGTCTACATTATCAAGCTTACCGTCGTCCAATACTTCAATTCCGTTTTCTTCTAGGCAATCCAATATCATCTGATTTACTTCCATAATACCCTCCTAAAATAGGAAAATTTTAATTTAAAGTATTCCTTATTCCCCAAAATAAGATATAATTAAATCGCAAAGATTATCTAAGTCTAAATCATCGAATACTGAATAGACTGGTATTTTAAAAGATTCATATATTTTTTCTTTAAAAACTTGTAGATTTTCCCCAAATAATTCCCTTGTCTTATATTTTATTCCAGTAACGGTTTCAATGGCTTGTATAGGGAAAATTGCAATTGCACGTACCTTCCCCTCATCAATAGAGTTAATAAAACTTATTGTTCTACTGATATACTCAATATCATCATGTGGATTTATACATAAAATACAGAAATCGGGCATCACTCCTAATGTAAATGCATATTGATATATCGTAAAATTGTTGATTTCTGAATTGTTGTAATGTAATGTACCCGACTGGCAACCTGTTATTAGAATATCTTTTTCTTTTAATTGTGTATTCCAAACCATTTTATTTAGTATTGAAATACATTCCCAAGGCTGAATTTTCAGGTTTGCACGATATCCGAAATGAAATACATAATCAGCGTCAAATAAATAGCCTGAAGGTTCTGTTGAAATATGACCAACACTATATCCTAGTTCTGATAATCTTCGTATTATATTTAATTGCAGCGTAAATTTACCTTGTTTTGAACTTGTACCGAATACCCCTACAATTGGAATAGTTGCTTTGTGAAGCTTGAAATAATTCCCATATGGGACTATATTGGATGTAATACTTGGATAAAATATTTCTTTATAATCGGATATTATCTTCTCAAATGTATAAATGTTCTTTTTTTGTTTTTCCGCCATATTGAGAATTTCTTCACTATAATTCCGTTTCGTAATTGTTGATAATTCTGATGTACACGATAAAATAATGGTGTCAAAATCATCACTCCAATTAATGGAATCAAACGATTCTATATATTCGCCAAATAATGTTCTTCCAACATTCCCAGATGTTTTTTCGTCATACACCCCTGCGATTTCAAACTTCAACATTTTTTTAAACCTTAACAAAACTTGACTTTCTTTATTCAATGGAAATAATATTGCCTTTTTTATTTGAAAACTGGGAGATTCTACATCGCTACTTTGTTTTACATTTATCTGAGTATTTGATATTGCCTTTAATAAATCATTTTTCTTATAAGGTAACATAAAATTTTTAATTATTTGAGATAACATTCCAGTTATACAAGCAGTAGCAAAACTTGATCCTTTCAAAATCGTTTTTCTGTCATTCCATATTGTGCGGTAAAATTTGTTAGGGACCAAAATATCAATGATACTATTCTCAACATAATAAATATCTTTCCGGTCCCCATATTCATCTTTCGTATCCACGCCTATCACAGCGTTCAAAGCGGCCGGATATGATATAGCTCCGTCATTATCAAAAGCGGATACAATAACAACTCCCTTTTTATATAAATTATTGCACACTTTGTTCATACCTTTATAATTACTTAAGTAGGTTATTCCTGCGCTAATATTTATAATATCTATGTCTACGTTTTTATAAATGTACTCTAAGACAAATATTAGTCCTTCCTCATCAACCTCCATTGTGTAATCACATATCCTTATACAAACTAGTTCAACATTAATATTTGTTTTGTAAATAATATGTGCAACGGCAGTTCCATGCCCAATGTAATCTATAGGTTCACACTTAATAATAGAATAAATTTCATCGGACTTATTCAGCATATAAGATTCAGATACATTTTCTATACATTCAGACTTTTTTGAAATACCAGAATCGATAATAGCAACCCTAACTTTATTCATGATCTACATCCTCATCTATAGAGTTGTTCTATTTATAGTAAATTAGCTCGTCAATTTTTTTTAACTGTATTAATGCTCTTTGTTGAATAAATCTTAGGTTGTTATCCACAGTAATAAATTGATTTTTGAATTCATCACACATTGAAATAGCACGACACAGTTTATGATTGTATTCATGTTTATTCGAAATGATGTCTTCAAAAAGATTACAAGAAAAATCATTAACTACTGATAACCATCTTTTATAAGCAGTATCAAATTTCTCAACAATAAAATCAAAGTCAAAAAAGTGATAATACCTATTCCTTATAAATTCCGAACCGTTAATATTACGAAGATTTAACTTCTTAATGCATGCAAGCACAATATCATATATTTCTTGAACATTCTTATTGATAAAACAGTATTCAAATCTATAGCTCATTAATTCTCTGAGAGAAAATTTGTCTATATTTTTTATGAACAAGTTGTCCCTATCAACAATTTTAGTAAGTTTTGTTAAGTAATTTAAACTAACTTTGCTTGAAATAATATACGGATCTACATGTACGTTGTACTTTCGTAAGTTGTTTAAATTGTTTTTTAACCCTTCTATATTTGAATATGGATTAAAATTAATGAAGCCATACTCGAACCTCAAATTATAATCATCATCTGCTGAATTAATATTCTGAAGTATATTGATTGCATTTATGTTTGATTTGATATTCGAAATTTTGCCATATAGTTTCAAATCAAATTCATTAAAACTTTCTAATCCAATAAATACTTTACCTAATCCAACTTTCTTTAATTTTTTCATACATGTTACTACTTCTGGAGTGATTTGCTCAGCTCTTAAATTCATTGAAAATTGAATCCAATATTTTTTTGGGCTAAGATAACTATATAGTTGTTCTAATCTATTAATTATGTTTGAGGATGAACAAAAAGTTGGATCAGAAAAACTAACAAATTTACAGTTGTATTCTTTAACTAGTAAATCAACTTCTCTGATTACATCGTCAATGTCCCTAAACCTCGGTTTTGTATAACCGCTTGTTGTATGTAAGATACTCCTATCACAAAATAAACATTTCCCCTCACATCCCCTTGACCCATAAATATGGAAAAACCTTGTATCAGTCGGGAAACATTTCCTATATGGAAAAGATATTGTCCCAATTTCCGCTGTTTGTTTGAAATTGTTTATTACGTAATTACCATTAAGTATGTAAGCAACTCCTTTACATTCTGTATAACTTTTTTTCTTCGCGATTAGAACACATAACTCAGATAAAGTATTTTCAAAGTCACCAATAACAGCAACGTCAATATGTTTAATATCCTTTAATAAAGGTTCGGCTAAACGTGATGCAAGACTATGGCATGCAACTAAAATCACATGCTTCAACAAACGTTTTAACTGAGAGCTAAGTTCTAACAACAAATCGTAACAATTATATGATAAAAAGATAACTATCATATTGGGTTTACTATATACGATATTATCAATTTCAGTTTGTATATTATGTTGATCTATTTTATGTATTGTTAAATCATTATCATGTTTTTTTAAAGCTGAAACTCCATATCCGACTTCTAAACAATGCAACTCATTGTTACTAAAGTATGCTGTTGCTATTTTTAACATGACAAGACCTCTTTTCTTAAAAACATATGTTGCAGAGCAAACACCTGCGCTACTCATCAATTTTTTTATATGCCTACTTTAGATATCGATTAGTTTAACCCCACATTAGAAATAAAAATAAATTCACTTTACACCACATAAGAGTTTTACATTTGAATACAATAGAAACACACAAATGTAAACTATTTTTTTCACTTCCATAACTTTACAAGTAAAAGTTACTATGATTCAATCTATAAGTCAACAACTTTTTGTTTACGTTTATAAAGTAAAAAAATGTGAATAAATAACTGTAATTTTACAAATATTTATAATATACTAATTGTTTTAGCTGGTTTTGAAGTAAAATTCATCAATCTTGGTAGTTAAATAATGTAAAGCACTCAAAATAATGCATATAAACTTTGTGTTCAAATGTTTATTTTTTTTTTTGCTTTTGCACCCTTTCTCTCTAAACTACTGTCAATCAAATGAGGGTAGTAAGCTCAATATTGAAAAGTAAATTTGACAATTGTCATCTTATTTGTAATTATATTCACAAATAGTATTAAACCATTTCTACCACATCATTCTAAAACTCTGTATAAGTCGCTACCCTGTATTTTGATATAGCCCTATATAATTGAACGGTAATGGGGGGATTGAAAAATGAGTATGGAACGAAGGCTACCGGTAAAGGACCCGAGAATAAATTGTTATCCTTATTATGCCAACCCTTTGGCGATTTTGTCCGTAGCTGGAGATGAGAAATATCTCCCATGGTTTCTAAGCAACTTTATACAATTATCGTCTCATCCAGAGGGCTCCCGTATTAAGCTTGATTTCTTTCAACAATGGATCACATGGGTACCCTATTATAGTCCTTTTCTGGATGTGCAAATAATCAATAAGGATATAATCGGGAAACTAAATGCTATTTCGTTTATCGTAAATTGTATTGATTCAGGATATTATGTTCATTTGAAGGTGAATCATAAATACCTTTCAGCTTCGAGTCTTAAGTGGTATAACCGAACTGATTATGCACATGAGGTACTGATTTATGGCTATAATACTAAAACGCAAGCATTAGAAATTGCCGACAATTTCGGCGGCAAGTATAAGTTTGCATGGTGTACGCTTGAAGAATTTGAACAGGCTTATTCAAATCCGCCGATTTATAACAAAGAGAATTATGAGAAGGTGCTTTTGTTCAAGCCTAAAGAGGATGTAAAATTTCAATTCGATCTTCTTAAAGTTAAAGATTCGTTAGAGGACTTTTTAGCTTCAAGGGATACTCGCATGCGCGATGATCAAAGTTCAAGCTGGGCCAAAAATTTAACTTTAGGCGTAGCCGTTTACGATAAGATAATCGAGTACTTGTTTCTACTAATCGAGAATAAGGTTAGTATAGACGTTAGACTTTTTCATGTTTTATGGGAACATAAGAAGTGTATGATAGACAGAATTAAATATATGGAGACACTAGGAATCATAAGGAACCCAGACATCGCCAAAACTTACCAAGAAATTGAGAGAACCGCTCTAATTTACCGAAATCAAATGATAAAGCAAGCTGTCAGAAAAGACAACCAAAAAATTAATACCATGATTCAAGGCGTAAAATCCCTTTCTATTACTGAAATAAGTCTAATTCATAAAGTGTTAGAGCAAATTTATGTGAACGCTAAAAAAGAAGAACATATTATTCTTGGGAATTCAAATCGTTATGAACTGAAATGGTTTTTAAGCTAACTTCTTTAATCAGTTCTTTTATGATCGACTTACCAAGTAAAATACGGCAAATTGGCTTAACAGCAAATGCATCTACCCCCAAACAAAGCACTCGAAGATGATTATAGCGTTAAACAAGGCGATCGAACAGGGTAACCTTCTCGATCGCCTTACTTATGTTTTTCTTATATAAAATACTAATAAACGCCCCCAAAAAATTAAGGTTTGTAATCAAAGTCAGGAATCGAATGCCAGCGCTTTCTCAACTCGTGTGCGGCGGATTTCGGTTTGCGGTCGCGGGTAAAGATTCCTTTCTTGTTGCCCTGAACCCGAATAATATTCTGACTGGTATGGAAGTCGGCGAAATTCCAGACATGTTCTCCGGCGAAATTGCCGCACTCGTCGAAAACTTCATGATTTGCCCGCAAAAACTCAACCTGGAATTCTTCGGTGAACATGACGGGATCGACATCGTGGAACCCGGCGATCGTATCCGCGCCGTACTCCGTCATGATGATCGGTTTATCCGGGCAGCGTTTTTGCCAACCAGCGAATTCCTGGCGGAGCTTGGCTTTGGCCAGCTCCCACTCCCCGCCTTCCACATACCAGCCGTAATAGCGGTTTAAGCACAGGACATCCGCCAAATCCGATACTTTGCAGTGCTCGGGACTACCTTCCTGCAAGGTCACGACGGTGACGGGCCGCTTTTGCGGGTCGCATTCCTTCGCCAGCCGGAACAGCGGTTCGAAATACTCATACGCACCGTCCTCCGCCGTCGCCGGTTCGTTGGCGATCGACCACATCACGACGCAGGCGTGGTTTTTATCCCGCGCGATCAATTCGCGGATCGCCTGCCGGTGCGCCTCGTGGGTTTTGATTTCCCGCCATGTGTCCCGTTTCGGGCCGCCCGATTGAACCGCCATAAAGTTCAAATGCAAGCCGACGGCCGCCACCTCGTCGATGACGACGAACCCTTCCCGGTCGGCCAAGCGCATAAGCTCCTCCGAATACGGATAGTGCGACGTACGGAACGAATTGGCGCCGATCCATTTCATCAAGCGAAAATCCATCACATTGGCCGCCTCGTTGAATCCTCTGCCGTGAATCGGGGAGTCCTCATGCTTGCCGAATCCTTTAAAATAAAACGGTTTTCCGTTGATGAGGAACTTGCCTTTTTTCACCTCCACGGTGCGGATTCCGAAGGGCTGCTCGTATTCGTCGATCGTCTCGCCGTTTTGCCGCAGCTCGATTTTCAGTGTGTACAAGTAAGCGTGCAGCGGCTCCCAGAGCTTTGCTTCCGCGACAAGCAGGCTGCCTTGCGCCCCTTCCCCCGCCGCGACAACGGCTCCGTCCTCATCCAGGATACTGACCTTTGTTGCGGCCGTCCCGCCGCCGATGTCCGCCTTATAATGCACCGCGGCGGAACCGTCCGGCCGCAGGTCGGATACGATTTCAACATCCCGAACGTAGACCCAAGGCGTCGTATAGATTTTGACCGGCCGGTGAAGTCCCGCGTAATTAAAGAAATCGAAATTCGGACGATTGCGAACGATTTTGCCGAGACCTTCCACCTCTTGCTCCGTATAGTTGCCGACGGGCAGCGTCGATTCATCCAGCACATTATGGACCGCAACGGTAAGCCGGTTTTTTCCCGCGGTTAAAAGTCCGTTGATTTCCGCCTCGAACGGCGTAAACCCGCCGGTGTGCCGGGCCGCCAGCCGGCCGTTGACGTACACCTTCGCCTCATGTGTGGCCGAACCGAAGCGGAGAACGATCCGCTCCGAGGAAAGCGCGCCCGGCACGGCGAATTCCCGCTCGTACCAAACCCAGCCGACATGATGGCGAATCTCGGCGCTAACGCCCGCATCGTTGTAAGAAGAAGGGACCGCCATCGGGATCGTCTCGGAAAGCGGCCGTTCATGCCATTTCTCGGCGAAGCCGCGGCCGGGATCGAGTTTGAAATTCCATATTCCGTTTAAATCAATGACCGCTCGGGAAGCGGTTACAATAGGGTAAAGCATCGGGGTCCCTCCTTATTTGGAATCGATGATTTTCTGAATGCGTTCCTGGGCGTTTTTAACGGTCGTATCCAGGTTCTGGGCCGACAGCATCATCGCGTCGAATTCTTCCACAAACACTTTTTCCAGTTCCGCATGGAACGGCACCGCGACCGCCGCCGTCGTTTGCTTCGTATTTTCAAGAACGTAGAGCAAGGAATCCTTGTCGATCATTTCCGGGGTTTTTGTGCCGGCAATAATACGATCGACGACTTCGTTCATATTTGCTTTCTTCCAGGAAGGGAAGTATTTCCCTTGCAGCGTAATTCCCTCCGTCGTGTACCAGCGGATGAACGTGTACGCTTCCTCCTTGTGTTTCGATTTGCTGTAGATCCCCAGCACATCACCGCTGACATTGCCCGAAATCGGATCTTCCTTGTTCACTTTTGGAAGGGGAGCGAATACCGTTTTGAACGTGGCCGGCACTTGTTCCGTCCCCCCGGCTTCAGGAACCAGGAACGAGCCCATCGTAATCATACTGGTTTCTTGATTAAAATATTGCGGACGATAGTTCAATTTCTGACTGACGACTTCGGCATACGGCGTCACAATGCCCTCCTTCTCCCCTTGCAGCCGGAGCTCCAACGACTTGCGAACGTTCGGCGTATCCACGTTCGCTTTTGTTCCATCGTCTGTGGTTAAGTTTGCGCCGGCAGCTTGATTCATATTTTGAATAAAGTACGCCTGCGTGGCCCAACTATGAAAATAGGTTCCGTATCTTGTTTTGCCGCCATCGGTTTTCGTCATCGCCTTGGCATACTGCATATACTCATCCCATGTCCAATCCTTCGGCAGCTCAAGCCCCGCCTCTTTGAGGTGGTTTTCATTGATGAAAACCATCGGCAGGACGGATTTGCCCGGCAACCCGTAGGTTTTTCCCGCGATTCCGGTATCTACCGTATACTCGTCCGCAAGCACGACGCCTTCTTTCTCCAAATAGCCGTCGATCGGCTCCAGCATGCCGAGCTCCATGCGCTGGCTGAGGTAGTTCATGTTGCTGAACATCATCACGTCCAGATCCTCCCCGGAGGCGGCCGCCAGATCAAGCTTCTTGTAATATTCGTTGGAATTGTTGTCTTCCGCGGAAACGAACTCCACTTTAATATTCGGATATTTCTTTTCAAATTCCGCGATGGCGACATCCCAATTGTCGGTTTTCTTCGGGTACCAGGTATGCAGTTTGATGGTTACCGTACCGTCCGCCGGCGCGCCGCCGTTCGAACCGGCCCCCTGCTTCTGACTTTCTCCCGAACCGGAAGCACATCCCGAAACGACGAGCGCAAGGATTGCCGACGCGGTGATAAAACGAGTCCATTTTCTTTTCAACATGCGAATTCCCCCTTGGTTTGTTAAAATTCGTGATCAAAAGATAACTTTTTGATTTCTTCCTTATCCTTTGACACTTCCCGAGGCCACCCCTTCAATGACTTGCTTCTGGCCTGCGATGAAGATGATCAACAACGGCAAGATTGCGGACACGGCGCCCGCCATCATAAGCGAATAAAATTCGCCGTTAAAATCGGCAAATTTGCGTATGCCAAGCTGCAGTGTAAACAACGAATCGGTACGCAGGAAGATAAGCGGGTTCTGATAGTCGTTCCAAGTCCAAATGAAACGGAGAATCATATAAGTCGCAAGCGCAGGTTTGACCAGCGGCAACCCGATCCGGAAAAAGATTCGCCAGTGATTCGCTCCGTCAATCCTTGCGGATTCGATAATTTCGTTATGAACCCCCATGAAAAACTGCCGCAGCAAAAACGTCCCCAGCACCCCCGAGGCGCCCAACAGCACGAGGCCAAGGTGATTGTCGAACAACCCGAGCCAGCGGAACATGATAAATTGCGGTACGAGAATGGCTTGATGCGGAATCATGTACGTGGCCAGCACCAGCATAAACACTGCGTCCCGTCCTTTGAAATTAACCTTGGAAAATCCGTAGGCTGCCATGGCGGAGATGATCAAAGACAATGCGGTCGTCAGCAAGGTCACTTTGATGCTGTTCAGGTAATAAAGCCCAAATGGGATGCTTCCAAGCCAAACCTGGCTGTAGTTTTCAACGATTTTCCACGTGCTCGGGATCCACTGAATCGGATATGTCATCACCTCAAGCTCCGGCTTGAACGATGCCGATAACATCCACAGGAACGGCAGAATAAAGAAGATTCCCGCCATGCCCATAAGCGCCGTGATGATGACCCGGTTTAGACGTATGGATTTCATGTTTAACGGCCTCCTAATAATTTACCCACTTCTTCTGTCCGACCCATTGGATCAAGGTGATGAACAGAATCAGAATTAAAAGAACGATGCCCATGGCGGAAGCATATCCGGATTCCAGATTCACGAAAGCCGCTTCATACAGGTAGAACACGATGACAGAGGTCGAGCCGGCCGGCCCGCCGTTCGTCAACACCATAATCAGGTCAAACACCTTGAAAGATCCCACCACCCCCGTAATCAACAGGAAAAAGGTCGTCGGCGACAGCATAGGCAGCGTAATGCTGAAGAATTGGCGGAGCGGCGAAGCGCCGTCCACGTCGGCCGCCTCGTAGAGATCCTGGGGAATCCCTTGCAGTCCGGCCAGATAAATGATCATGTTAAACCCTAGCGAAGTCCAGACCATGATGATCATGACGGCCAGCAGCGCATAATTCGGATCCGCCAGCCACATCGGCGGGTGATCGATGCCGATCGACCGCAAAAAACCGTTAATCGGACCGCTGTTGGGATGGAACAGCACTCTCCATAGCAAAGCGATCGCCACAATACTGGAAATAAACGGCATGAAATAGATAACTTTGAAAAAACTCTTAAAGTATGTTCCTTTGTTGATCAGTGCCGCGAGCACCATTGCGATGAACATGGACACCGGAACGACCGCAATCAGCACGACGTTGTTCCGCAAGGAGCGGTGAAACGCTTCATCCCGAAACAGCTGGAGGTAGTTGTCCCATCCGACGAATTTCAGCCCGTCCATGCCCGCGATGAAATTCCAGTCCGAAAAACTGATCACCCCCGACAGCAGAATCGGAATGACGACCAGCGTCATCGTCAGAGCCAGCATCGGTAAAATAAACAGATATCCGGTAACGGTTTCATATAACGCTTGCTTTCGAATCACCCTCATCACCTCATGATCGTTCTCTGTTTCTCCCTCATTATAGGCGCGGCCTATCCGGCGCACATGGAACGATTTTTTCTAATCGAAAAAAAATTTGCGATATTTTTTCCCGCTTAGAAAAAAATGTTGAATGAATCGGTCCAAGAAATGCTTTAATATTTCCTTATAACCCAATCGAATCATTGCGGCCGAGGTGGTGGACAACAAATGGGAATAAGGCTGAACTTCAAGCATGTGTCCCTGCGGAAAAAACTGATTCTTACTTCAATCGCTTGCCTTGTACTGCCTGCGCTCGGCATGCTTTACACGACCGGCGTGTATTCCAAGATCATCATTCGCGAGCATACGCTGGGAAAAGCGAGGCAATCGCTTATGATTGTACAGTCTCAAGTGGAAGCGATATTGGAGGAAATGGTATCCATATCGAATTTCGTCCAATTCGACCCGGAAATTAAAACGTTATTGGAAGAGGCCAAAGAAAGTCCGGTCGCCGCGCGGCAGCTGACGACCCGGTTGGAGCAAATCGCCGGCGAGAAGCGGGACCTGCGCCTGACCTTGCTGACGAGGGACGGCCGGGCGTATTCCGATTACTCGTTCTACGACTTTGAGCCGCAGCTTTTTTTCCGGGAGGACTGGTTTTCGCGGGCGGAGCACCTGACGGCTTACGAGACGTTATTTTTAGGCGGACTCGATAACTACCTGCCTCCGCTGTACCCTGAACAGAAGTATGTGTATATGACCGCACGCGCCTTGACCGAAACCGTAAATAAACCGCCGTTTGCCTATCTCATGGTCAGCCGTACGGAAAACACCGTCCGGGAGCTTTTTGCCGGTATGGAGGAGGACGTGTTTTTGCTGGACGAAAACAACCGGATCATCTCGAATCGTAATCCCGATTTGATCGGAAGCCGGTTTGAGAGCGTACTGCCGCGGGAGGTGCCTGCTTCGCCGGAGATCATTCAAACAGGCGGAGAAAATCAATTGTTTCTTTCGCTCCCGCTGCGTTTTTCGGGATGGAAGCTGGTGAGCGTAGCTCCTTACGAGCAGCTTACGGGAAAATTGAACGGAATGTATCGAACGATGTTAATACTGCAAGCCATGTTCGCCATCGGCTTTTTGCTCGCTCTAACCTATTTATTGCGGCGCTTCACCAAGCCGGTGCTGGCGCTCGGGGAAGCGGCGAAAAAAGTGGAGTCCGGGGATTTGAGCGTGCGTTCCAACATTCGCGGACCCGATGAAATCGGCCGGCTCGGCCGTTCGTTCGACTTTATGCTCGATCGTATCGAGCAAATCCTGACGCAGGTGAAGATGGAACAGGAATTGAAGCGGCAAGCGGAAATGGCGATGCTGCAGGCGCAAGTTCATCCCCATTTTCTATTTAACGTCCTGAGCTCGATCCGCTTGAAATTGCTGATGAAAGGCGATGAAGAAACCGCCCTCGTCGTCGGTTCGCTGTCCTCGTTGCTGCGGGCAAGCCTTTCCAAGCAGGATGAATTCGCCCTTCTCTACGCCGAAATCGAAACGGCCAAGCAATACACAGACTTAATGAAATTTACCACAAGATTTCCAATCGAGACCCGTTGGGATATTCATGCCGACCCGTTTGCCGTTACCGTTCCGCGTTTTATCTTGCAGCCGATTATCGAGAACGCTTACAAATATGGATTTTCCCGGAGCGGCGGGATGATCTGGGTCGAGGCGACGCAAACCGCCGGCTCCTCTTTAAAAATAACGGTTGAAGATAACGGCCGGGGCATGACTCCAGAAACGCTTGAGGCATTAAAAAAGCGGCTGAACTTCCAAAAGCGGGAGCTGATTGAGCAAATGGCCCTGGGAGAAGAAATCCCGTCCGCCGGAATCGGACTGTTTAACGTTTACAGCCGCTTGAAATTGCTGTACGGGGATCGGTTCGATATGGACATTCAAAGCGAACGCGGCCGGGGCACCAGCGTGGAGCTGCTGTTGCCGGTCGAGAAAACGTAAGGAGGATGACCATCATGTTTAAAGTTCTTATCGCTGACGATCATTATACGGTATTGGATTATTTAAGCGCCGGCATCCCCTGGCGGAACCTTGGCCTGGAATTGGCCGCCGTTTGTTCCGATGGCGGCCAAGCCTGGGAGGCTTGTCAACTCCATCGTCCGGACATTCTCGTTACGGATATCGGAATGCCCGTGATGGACGGACTGGAATTAATCGAAAAAGTGCGCGCGCTCAACCCTCGGCTGAAGGCGGTCATCTTGTCTTGTCACGAAGACTTTCACTACGCGCAGTCGGCCGTAAAGCTAAACGTAAGCGATTATATTTTGAAGGAAAGTCTCCAGATCGATCAGGTCGTTTCCGTACTGGGCCGGTTGGCGAATCAATTGACCGAGGAAAAACGATTGGAAAACGACCGGAACCAACTCCAAAACGTAGTTCAGCAGAATTTATCCGCTATACGTTCCCGATTCATCCGCAAGTTTCTTGAACAACCGGTCTGGAATGAAGCGGAATGGGCAAACGAATTTCAAAATTTCGGAATCCTTCTCAGCGGCGGCGTTCCTTATCTTCCGGTTGCCGCCTGGCCGGAACGGGCCGCTGAATTGGAAATCCGCTTTGGCGGAGCCGTCAACATGCAGTTCGTCATCGATAACGCCTTGCAGGAGTTAGTCCGGTTGAGCGAGAGCTTTATATTTGTGCTGAACGAACAGCAATACCTGTTTTTGTTCCCCTTTCCCCATACGTTAAAACGAAATCTTTATGAGGACGTGCGGGAAGAACTGCTGCGCGTTCAACAACAGATGTATCAACATCTGCGCGTCGGCATTTCGTTTGTCCGCGGTGAGGTCAGCGGCGATTTGCTCCAATTGAAAAAAGAAATTCAGCGGTTGTTTGACGCCAAAACGTTCCGTTTCTATGCGGGCGAGCGTATCTATGCGAAAATGCTGCCTGTGGAGACAACGAAAGAGGACATCTTCCTGCATTATTCCAAAGCCCTGCAGGAGATGAAAGATTGCATTGTTGCCGGGGACAAGGCCCGGATATCGCTGGCTGTCAAGGAATGGAAAAAATTTATCGAAAGCAGAGTCTATCCCGTCGAAGCCGTTAAATGCTGGGTGCTGAAAATGACCATGGAGCTCCAGCTCAAGTACACCGTCATGCAAAACTTCGTCACCAGCTTCAACACCGAAATGCTGCAGCGGAAAATCGCTTCGATCGAAACGCTGGACCATCTGCTGGAATGGCTTCAGGCATTTCTCGAAAAAAAATCCGTCGAAATAGAGGCGCTGCGGGAACAGACCGTACGCCGGGAAATTGCCGAGGCGCAGCGATACGTTCAGATCCATACGGGAGAGAAAATCGCGATGGAAGAAATGGCGCATCGTCTAAACCTGAACCCGTCTCATTTCAGCCGGATTTTCAAGCAGGAAACCGGCGAAACCTTTGTCGAATTCGTTACCCGTACGAAAATGGAAAGAGCGCAGGAATTGTTGAACCAGTCCGATTTGAACGTTGCGGAAATATCCGAGCAGCTTGGTTATGAGCATACGAGCTATTTTATCAAGCTTTTCCGGAATTTCGCCGGCATGTCCCCGAACGAGTTCCGGAAGTCGATTTAGCTTGTTCTAAATTGAGTTTACTTATTCAGACGATGCAGCAGGCGAAAAAGCTTCCAACCCCACTCAAGCAGTGGTCTGGAAGCTTTTTTGAAGATTGCGGAATTCGCAGCTTAACTGTCGTAGAGACAAAATCACCCTATGCTTTGACGAATAATTGCAAATCATACAACTAACTTATATCCAAATACCCGATCATTCGTTGTAATTGCATTTCATGCAATTATAACCTCGTCTCTCCCCCTATTCTTCAAAAGATAGCTGAGTAATTGTATGTTTTACAATTACCCGAGCGCTGTGGCCGCATTGCCCGATAAGTAACTGTCTGTTTTGCAACTATTCCATTCAACAGCAGACCAAGAGCAATGAATCGCGGCTTTACCCCATTACATCAACGCTTACCCAAGCCCCGCCGGCATTCGCCGATTTCTCCTCCGCTTCGACCAGCGCCACCGAGGAGGCGGCGCTTTCCGGCGTGCAAATGACGATCGGTTTATCGTAGGTAATCGCCCCGATGAAATGCTTCAACTCCCGATAATAGCCGTCATCCGCGGCCAGTTCCGGCTTAAAGCCCGGCTGGTCGTTGGGATTTACGGTTACGGAGCTGCCGTCGAATACGATGTTCCCCCGTTCAAAGTTGACCCGGTACCCCATGTAAAAACCGAAATCCCCCTCCAGCGTCCAGTCTACTTGGGCGTTGATCACCTTGCCGTCCGGGTAGGCGTAGTGGGTGGACGCGATATCGTAGCCGCTGCCCGGGATGACATTGCGCCCGATGGCCGACACCTTCTCCGGGGCTCCAAACAGCCACTGGATCATATCAGCATCGTGAATATGCATATCCAGCAGAGCCGCGCCGCTTAACCGTTCGGTGAGAAACCAATCTTTCGGCGCTCCCGAGCCGCGGTAGAAATATCCGGCCGTCGGCTGGCCAAACCGTTGATCCTCAATCACTTCTTTCAGGTACTCGTAACCCGGCCAAAAACGCAGGCACTGTCCGATCATCAGCTTGCGGCCGTGCTTCTTGGCGGTCTCGGCCAATTGGCGGGCATCGGCGGAATAGCGGGCCATCGGCTTTTCGCAAAATACGTGATACCCGCGTTCCAAAAGCGAGCAGGCCATCTCCGCATGCAGGTAGGTGGGAACGGCCAGATCGATCATATCAAGTTGCTCTGCGGCAAGCATTTTTTCCACATGATCATACAGCCGGTAGGAAGACAGATCATAAATCTCCTGCCCCGTCGACATGTTGCCGTTCGCTTTGCTGTCCTTCAACTCATCGATCCTCAGATCGCAAATGGCCGCAAGTTCAATCGGCTCCCCTTCGGCCACCAGACGAACATAATTGTCAAAATGCATCCGGCCCATAAAACCGAAGCCAACCAATCCGATTTTCAGCATCGTGCTGCCTCCTTTAAAGTACACGTTCATAAAACTGCCTTTTCACGTTCATAAAACTGCCTTTTAAAGTTAATACGCTTCTCTGCGTCCCAGAATGGCATCCATCGCCGCCGAGGTATTGAAGATGATCTGTTCGGAATGATGTTCATAATGCGGGATCATTTCAGCCGTGACGTAATTGGTGTAGCCGGCCTCGCGCAGCGCGGCCACAACAGCGGGGTAATCGACATTGCCTGCCAGGAGGTCCACAAAACCATGCAGCCCACCGGCTTCGCGGCGATAATCCTTGAAGTGCACCTTCTTGATGCGCGGACCCAAGATGCGAACCCAATGCTCCGGATAACCCGAGTACAGAACGTTGCCGATATCCAAATAGGAACCGACATAAGGCGAGCCCACGGCGTCAAGAAAACCGCGCATTTCCAGCGGCGACAACAGGAATTTGTTCCACACATTTTCGATGCCGATGGAGACGCCGGCCTTCTCCGCTTCCCCCGCCAGCTTGCCGATCGCTTCCAAAGCGCGGTCGTAAGCCGCGTCGTAAGGCACCACCTCGGAGCCGGGAATAAAATCCACGCCGACCGCCCCCGGAATCACCAAAATCGTGTCAACCCCTAGCGCCGCCGCCAACTCCAATTGCTTTTTGCAGATGTCGGACGCCTTGATCCGGGTAGCCTCCTGCTCGCTGGTCATGGAATAAGACCAGTACAACCCGGTGGCCAGACCGCATATTTCCAAACCTGCGTCCTCCACCTGCCGGCGGATTTGGACAGCCTCTTTTTCCGTAATCTGCAGCCCAAGCTCGCCTTCCTCATTCAAGGACAGTTCAATCCCTTCAAAGCCGGCCGCCTTCGCCAGGCGCGCGCTTTCCGCAATGGTTGTCCCTTCGCGGAACGACCAGATGTTAATTCCCTTCTTCATCGTCCTTCCTCCCTATTTTGCATTTTTCCGTTAAGGTGATACCATAGTTATGAATTTTGTTTTTTTGTGTTTATACACTCATTATATTGACTCCAAGACATAATTTATTTAGCGAAAAAAGTTAATTTTTATCTCATTCCGTGATTTTGTGAGCAAGGAGGTTCTTCCCTTGAGTGAAAATCGCCCTTTATCCGTAAAAACGCGCACCGCCCCCTTCACGGCCTGGTCGCCCAACATTCATTACGCTCAATTTCAAACCCTCCCCCCATGCCGGTTTCCCGTAAGGAGGCTGTACGATTTCGAGCTGCTGTACGTCTGCCATGGCGAAATGGTCACGACCATGAATGGGCAGCGCTATCTGCTTTCGGCCGGGCAGCTCATCTTCCTGCCGTGCGGGGTCTACCATCAAAACGAAATTGTTTCCGCCCCTGAAGCCAAGCTGATGGGCATTCACTTTGATTTTTTCAGCGATGTTACGATTCAAAAGGAGGAGGATCTGCTGGTCCCCGAGGAAGAAATGGTGTGGGACAAGCTCGCCGCCGAGGCCGTGACGGGAACGGATCGAGGGCTGGCCTTTTCCGCGGATCCCATCTATTCGCCGTCTGTGGAGTGCGTTCAGGCAATGGAACAGCTTATCCATGAATTTGCCAGGCGTTCTCTGGGGTATGAGTTGGTATGCAAGGGGTTGATGTTGGAGATTTTGGCGCAATTGCTGCGTTCCCAAATGGCCCGCCGGATCGCCGGGGTTTCGGAGCACGGGGAGCGCATCAAACGCCTGGCGGAACGTATCGACGCCGCTCCTGCGGAGGACTGGTCGGGCAGACGGATTGCCGCCGAGCTGCAGATGAGCGTGGATCATGCCGCCAAGCTGTTCCGGCAAATCATCGGCGTGCCTCCCGGGGAATTCCTGCGCACCGTCCGGCATCGCGAGGCATGCAGACTGCTTCGGGATACGGACTGGACGATTGAAGAAGTAGGAGTTCAGGTGGGGTATTCCGATATTCATTATTTCAGCCGTTTATTTAACGCAAACGAGGGAATCTCGCCGCGCGCTTACCGCAAGCTTTCCCGGATTCTCTAAAGTACGGATTTGGCGCAAAGCGAAAAAAGGCCCTACGGCCAGCTTCATTCGCTGTTGCCGCCCGAGGACCGGCGAAGTATCATGGTGTAAGGTACGATCAGTTTGACCGGAACGGTATACCGGTTGTTCAGGTAATCCAGCAGCATTTTAACGGCAAACATGCCCATTTCCAGCTTGGGTACATGGATGGTGGATAAAGGGGGCGAGGTAAACTCCGATATTTCGATATTGTCCACACCAAAAAAAGCGATATCCTCGGGAATTTTCAGTCCCTGTTCGGCGGCCGCCCGCATCGCGGCAATCGCCATCATATCGCTGGCGGCAAAAATAGCCGTTGGCCGATCGTTATTTTTCTCGAAGGCCTGCTTGGTCAGCTCATAACTCAAAGAAACATCCCATTTTACATCGATCACCCAATCTTCCTGGATGGGCAATCCGGCCTCCTGCATCGCGCTTTGGTAACCGAGAAAGCGTTTCTCGCTGCGGAAATCATCATCGAGCTCCGCGCCGCCGATATAAGCGATCCGCCGGTGGCCTTGGGCAATAAGATATTGCACGGCTTCTTTCGCTGCGGCCGACCGGTCGTAGCTGACCACAGGGATATCCTTGTCCGCCAGATCAATCCCCACGATGATGCCGACGTTCGCTTTCAGCCACTTGTACGCCTCCTGCTCGATCCGTTCCACAATCAGCAGTCCGTCAAGGCGGCGTTCCTTCACCAAAGTTTGCAGCTGCTGGAGGTCGCCTTGCTTTTCCAGACTGTGCACAAACTCCAGACGCATTCCGGAAGCGGCCAGTTCTTTCTCGATCCCTTCCAGAATAATCGAAAAATAAGGATTGTTATATTTGTTCTGGGGCATCGCTACAACGCAACCGACCCGAAAACCGTGTTTGGGTTGGTTCTTTTTTGCCTTGGCGGCGCGCTGCGAATGATAGCCCATTTGCTCTGCCGTTTCCCAGATTTTTCGCCGTGTTTCCTCACTCACCGAGTGGTTGGCATCATTTTTCATTACCCTTGAAACCGTTGAGATCGACACTCCCACCTGTTCGGCTATATCTTTTAATCTCGCCATTTTTTAAGTTCCTCTCTACAATCCCGCTTCAAGTAATAAGGATATTTTATTTATGCAACTCGCAAAAAAATTGCGCAAAGTTGCGGCAAACTCATTTTATAGTTCATGCCATGATATGTCAAGTTCTCCCTAATTACCTGAGTTAGGCGGAGGCGGGCAGTTTTAGATTGGAAAAATCCAATAGAATGACGGTAATAAAATGCCTTTCTGAACTCTCATTGGAAATATCCAATAGATTTCGCTCAAGTCGCCCGATTTGCGCCCTGCTGAGTCTGATCTATTGGAAATATCCAATCAATCGGCCGTATGACCACTCAAGTTCCCATTCTATTGGATAAATCCAATGAGAATGATGATACCTCCCAGTTTCACTGTCAGAAAATGCCTCTCAACATATATTCATACTACGCAGGGAGGAAATAGGGAAAGGACCGGACCGAAAGGCCGGCCCCAAATTAAAGGCAAATCCTATCCAGCATGACGGTAACGGCCAACAAATCTGCCGACCCGCCAGGGCTGATATTTCTTGCGATGAAATCCTTATCCATAAGAAGAACCATTGATTTGCCCGCCTCCGTCAGCACCCCTCCGGCTTCTAATGCCCGGCGGGCATACTGCCGGACATACTCCAGCGTATCCAAATCTTGTCTAGCCACCACATTCGTATCCTCATTAACCGCCATTAAGTGAAGCAGGGTCTGCACGCAGATGTCGTTCATATGGTGCGTGTTCGCCGCCTTTAACTGCCGGAAAACCGGGAGTGATCCGTTTCTGACCGTGGGAAATCCCCTTTCCACTTCTCCGCGTATCCCCTTTAAGCCGTATTTACGGTACAGCCTCTCCCCATTGGAGAGTCCTGCGGATTTGTTCATGGACGCCAGCTCTCTGCGGCTTAACCCTTCCGTCATGCTGGCGATCAGTCCGCAGAGTTCATCCGCATCCAGCAGTTCGGTTTCAAGCACCGCCATGAGGTGTGCCGCGGCCGCGCATAAGATCCCGAGCGAAAATACAAGACCTTTATGGGTATTCACGCCTCCCGTGGCTTGAAACATCGTCCTTTCGGCTGCAATTCCGGCGGGGCGCAAGCTGCTGAACAGTTCCTTAGGATGATCTCCCTGAAACTCCGCGCCCAACAACGCGCATTTGATGAAATAGCCGGATAAAGCGGCCGAACTCTCCATAAAGGTGAAAAAGTCCATATCCCGGTGAGCGCCGCAATTAAACCGGTCAACCAGGCCCGGTTTCGGGCTGGAGGAAACCTCAATTAGCAGCGACAGCACCGCCGTCCTTCCCAGCTTCCCGCTAATTTCCGTCTTCGGCATTTTCATCGATAGACATACTCCCCTTCTGTGTCCCCTCTTCCTTAATGGTTTTCCCGCAGTGAATATCGGCCCGCGAACCGCATGCTGCCTGAAAATAGGCATCAGCGATAGAACGAATGGCGTACAAAAGTTCATTTACGGAATGGGCCTTGCTTCTTCCGCAGATGTGCGCTTCCTGCCCGCACAACAGACATTTGCGGCGAGGATAACCCAGGTCGGTTCTGGAAATGGGTTGACCGGTTCGTCCCAAAACGTCGATATCCAGCAATCTGCCGAGAGGGTGAATCGTCTCTGTTTGAACGGCAAACTGCTTCAGGATCCGTTCATCCGCATTGACAACAATATATCCTTCGGGGCCTGTGATCAGGTCGTCTATCTGTTTAAAGACCGGGTTCAGATCGTTCGCGGCAAGCCGCTCAAGCAATGCATCGTAACCCTCCCGAAAAATCCGCCGGCTCATTAAAGTCGATTTCCTGGAACCGGGAATATTGACCGTCATGGAAATCAGCGGCAGCGAATGGGTCAGGAGAAGTTGTCTCTGTTTAGCCGTTCTGCGGTCCCGCGCTTCCAACATCTGTTCCAGCGTTACTTCAAACTCATAATCCGTCATCGTATCCCTCCCCGTATGCGACGGATGATCTCACCGGCCTCGGGTGACTGCAGGAACCGGTAAGTGGTCTCTGGAACAAGCTCTTTCACCGCGTTCATATCATCCTTCCGGATCAGCTCCCGCACCCTTGACGCGCTAATCGCTTCCTGGCCGCTGCAAATCCGGGGCACTTCCTCCACTTCGATCCCCCATGCAGGAAGCAGCTTTTTCATGGTCTTGTTATAGGTTCGGGTTACCTTACAGTAGGGTTCCTCGCCGACAAACCGCTTGGTGATCTGCAGATGGGGCGCGATATGCCGTGAGAACAAGGTCAGATCCAGCTCGGCATGGACCTCGGCCGCATCCTCATCCTTCTTCAGAAAGTAAGACGGAAAGGTCGCGTCGGATATAATATAGTCCCGCCCTAGGTGAAGCACCACGTTGGATAGATGCTTGACGCCCTCCTCGATCAGCCTGTATCTGATCTCCTGCGGAAACACGGACCGGTCTTCCCATACCACGAATACGTGAAGCTTGTGTACCCTCGCGGCAGCGTATTCGATCAAATACCGATGCCCCAGCGTAAAAGGATTGCCGTTGACAACCACCGCGCCTACAGCATGGACCTCATCCTCATGAACCTCTTCCTCATGGACCTCTTCCTCATGAACCTCTTCCTCATGAACCCCTTTCCCTTTCCCTTTCCCTTTCCCTTCCTCTTCCCCGTCCCCGGACGCTCTCCTGAGCTCATCCAGATACTGGCTTAAGCCATCCTTCCGGTTCTCCAATAGAACAGCGGAAGGTGTCTCCGCAACGAGATGAAAGCCGAGTTCGGAGAATATCATCTTGTTTCTGGGTTTCGTAAAGATAAAGAGACGGGTTCTGCCTCTTCTATACTGCTCACGGATCAAGTGGTTCATAACACGGGCGGACAATCCCCTGCCTGCATACGCTTCGTCTACAGCGATACATTTCAGCACCCTTCCCGAAAAAGCCCCCGTTGCGACAATACGCCCCTCCTCTTCAATCGCCACCGCGTATTGGATGTCTTGATCCAGCGTAAGACCCCGGGTCTTCAAAAAGGCAATCAGTCTGTCCTTGTCCCTGCCCGATTCCAGCTTAAGAACCTGCTCCTCCATTTCCAATATCCACATGCGAATTATTTCCTTGCGGCTCCCGTCTCCCGGGCGATTCGGACCACCGCTTCACTGACGGCACGGCTCACGCTCTTGTCGAAGGCGTCCGGAACGATGTAATGTTCATTCCGTTCCTCATCCTTTACCAGCTCGGCGATGCCTTGAGCCGCGGCAAGCTTCATCTCGTCCGTAATATCCCGGACTCTTGCGTCCAAAGCGCCTCTGAAAATGCCCGGGAATACCAGCAGGTTATTGATCTGATTGGGGAAATCCGATCTGCCAGTCGCCACGATTCTTGCTCCGCCTTGATAAGCATCCTCCGGCATAATTTCCGGCACCGGATTGGCAAGGGCGAAGACGATGCTGTCCGGATTCATCGTTTGCACCATTTCCTTCGTCAACACCCCTTCAACCGACACCCCGATGAAGACATCCTTGCCTTTAATGATCTCTTCAAGATTTCCTGTCTCGAAGTCTCTGTTCGTAACTTTCGCAATCCTTGCCTGGGCCTCGTTCATTGAGCCGGCGTTCTCCAAAATGGCCCCGTTAATATCGCACAGCACAATATGCTTCGCCCCCGCCGCAAGCAGCAATTTCGCGATAGCGATCCCCGACGCGCCCGCGCCGTTGATCACGACGCGTATGCTGTCCAAAGCTTTATCAACAATCTTCATGGCGTTGTACAGCCCCGCGAGCACCGCAACGGCCGTTCCGTGCTGGTCGTCATGGTATACGGGAATATTCAGCGTTTCCTTCAGCTTATCCTCGATGTAGAAGCATTCAGGCGCTTTAATATCCTCCAGATGAATACCTCCGAAGCCGGGGGCGATGACTTGAACGGTTCTTACAATTTCATCCGGATCAAGGCTGTCGATACAGATCGGGAACGCGTCCACGTTGCCAAACTCCTTAAGCAGCAGCGCTTTGCCTTCTATAACGGGCAAGCCCCCCTCGGGGCCGATATTGCCAAGCCCCAAAACGGCCGTCCCATTCGTTAGAATAGCGACGGTGCTGCCTTTAATCGTGTATTCATAGGCCTTTTCTTTGTCTTTGGCAATTTCTTTGCAGGGTTCCGCTACCCCCGGCGTATACGCCAGCGCCAGATCGTGCTTGTTATTAAGCGGCATTTTCGCGGCAATTTGCAGCTTGCCGTTGCTCTCCCTGTGGGCCTGCAACGCCTCTTCCTTTATGCTCATTTGTCCCAACCTCCAGCATGAACATGTAATTGATAGCTCCAAATCTGTTCGGCTCTTATCGTTCCCTACTTGACCTGACGGATAACATCGATGACCGACCCGTCTCTGTATTTGACAACGCCTACGACCTTATCCGCCCACTTGATCGGCTCAGGATGGCCAACAACCCGGGTTGCCTTTTCCTTCAGCTCTTCGATGGACACAATCGGGAGTTTGGCCGACTTCAGGTTATTCAGCAAATCTTGCCGCAGCGGATTGACCGCAATGCCTTGGTCTGTTACCAGAACATCCACCGTATGACCCGGCGTGATGATCGTACTGACCTTGTCCAGAATCGATGGCATGCGGCCGCGGAGGAGCGGCGCGACAATAATGGATACGGCCGCTCCCGCCGCTGTATCGCAGTGGCCCCCGGATGCTCCCCGAATCATTCCGTCGGAGCCCGTAATAACATTCACATTAAACTCCAAATCAATCTCAAGGGCGCTCAATACAACCACATCCAACTGGTGGGCCGCACATCCCGCGTTGTCGGGGCTCGCATAATATTCGGCGTCGATTTGGTGGTGGAACCTGTTGTTCTTTAAGGATTCCACCGCCCTCAGGTCAAAGCTCTGGACATCCAGCAGTCTGTGGATCAATCCTTCTTCATGGAGATCGACGATTTGCTGGGTAATTCCGCCGAGAGCGAAGCTGGCCTTGATGTTAGCGGCAAGCATCTTTTCCCGCAAGAACCGTGTAGTGGCCAGAGAGGCTCCTCCGGATCCGGTCTGCATCGAGAAGCCGTCGTAAAAATAGCCGGAAGCGCCGATCACGTCGGCCGCATGCCTTGCGATCAGCAGTTCCTTTGGATTGCTGGTGTACCGGGTTGCGCCCGATACAATTCCCTTGGGATCACCGATACAATCCACCACCACCACATAATCCACCTGAGACTCGGGTATCCCGAAGGGTACATTCGGGTAACTAACAAGATTGTCAGTAATGAGAACGACATTCTTGGCATGCTGGGCGTCTACTTTGGCATAACCGAGCGAACCGCACGCGGAAGCCGCATCGTTGCCTCGGGAATAGCCGTTGGCGTTTCCGTACGGATCGCAGGAAGGCACACCCAGGAAGGCGACGTCAATCGGACATTCTCCCGATGCGATAGCACGCGCCCGCCCTCCATGGGAGTTGATCGTGACGGGAATGTCAAACATCCCGCGGGAGTAAGCATGGGCAAGCTCGCCTCTCAGTCCGCTGGTTTCGATTCTGCGGACTACACCGTTTTGGATATGCTTTACCAGAGGGGCATGGATGTCGGTGAGGGAACTGGCTGCAATCGTAAGATCCCGAATTCCCATTTTGGCGATAACATCCATAACCATATTGACGATATAATCCCCGTTCCGGAAGTGATGGTGGAAGGATATCGTCATCCCATCCTTTAAGCCGGTCGCTTCAATGACCTGTTCGATCGAGCCCATGACTTTGTCCCTGGACGGGTTATGCTGGCGATCCTTCGATCTCTCCGTATTTTTATACTGGCCGTTGGCCGCTTTCTCGCGGTAGGGGACAAGTGATCCGATTCCGTCAATAAAGGATGGAATTTCTCGTCCGGCCTCGTTAAACATACCATTCACCTTTTTTCGCTTATATTTTTACGACAGCCGCCAGATCCAGCACCCTGCGGGCCCGTTCCACGATCGGTTTGTCAATCATCTTCCCGTTCAGGCTGATCACGCCGGAACCGTTGGCTTCCGCTTCTTCTATAGCTTCAATAACATGCTGCGCTTTCTCCACTTCATCTTCCGTCGGCGTATAGATCCGATGGACAATTTCGATCTGGCGCGGATTGATGATCGATTTACCGTCAAAACCAAGCTGCTTGATCAGCTTCACTTCCCCCGCGAATCCCTCATCATCCTTCACGTTGGAGAATACGGTATCGACTGCGGCTATCCCCGCCGCCCTGGCGGCGAATAAGACGAAGCTGCGGGCCGTAAGCAGCTCGATACCCTCCGGGGAACGGGTTGTCTTCAAATCCGTCACGAAATCTTCAGCGCCGATCGCGATCCCGATCAGACGGCTGCTCGCCGTGGCAATCCGCTCGGCGTTCAAGGCCCCCTTGGCGCTTTCGATGGCCGCAAACAGTTTAATGGTGCCGTGCGGCAAACCGGTCTTGGCCTCAATTTCGGATATCAGCTCATCCGCTTCGACCACATCTGCGGGCGTTTCGGTTTTGGGCAGCCGGATTGCATCCGGCTTGGCTCTTACGATGGCTTCGAAATCGTCTCTTCCGTAGGGGGTATTAAGCGGGTTGACTCTTACCAGGATCTCGGTGCCGCCGAAATCCAATGTCTTCAAGGCATGATAGACGAGAAGACGTGCGGCGTCCTTCTCATTCAGCGAAACCGAATCTTCCAGGTCAATCATTATGGAATCCGCGCCATATATATGAGCATCCCGGATCATTCCGGGGTTATTGCCGGGTACATAAAGCATCGTTCTTCTAAGCCTGCTCATTTATTTCTCCTCCCATGGGCGGAAGTCTTCAGCAACCGCACGGCCTACCGCCGTCTTGACTCTTGCTTGAATGGTGCAATCCAGGGCGCCTTTGTCATTGGCCCGCACCAATACGTCCTTGACTCCCAATCCTACGAGCGTTTCCCGGATTACTTTGCGGATTTGACCGCCAAACTGGTTTTCAACCGTGCTGACAAGCTCGATCTCGATCCCTCTGCCTTCATTATTTTCGACGGCAATGGATATGTCGCTTGATTCCAAAGTGCCTGCAATAGCCGCCTGTTTGATCTTCACATGAAACACCTCTTTTGATGATGTGCCGGTTGTAACGCCGGTTTACCAGGACTGGAAGATGTCACTGATCACCCTTGCCAATCCCGAGCCCGTAACCGGTTTGCACATATAATCGTCTATGATCAGACGTTCTTTATACCGGGTAACCTTGTCTTCGACTAATCCCGTCACCAGAATGATCTTGATCCGGGGGTGCAGCGCCTTCATCCGTTCCGCAAGCTCCAGACCTTTAAGGTAAGGCATGGCCTGATCGGTAATGACAACGTCAAACCGGGACGGGTCCTGCTCGAAAATTTTCAGCGCCTCTATGCTGTCTTGCTCCGGGATCACCTTATAGCCCATCGACTCAAGGCTTCTTCTCATGGCCTTCAATACTTTCCTGTCGTCATCGATCAACAGAATGCTTTTAGGCTCCGCAGCAACGGGCGGCAGATCGGATTGCCGGCCGGCAATCGGCGACCGTGCCTGAGGGAGGTACACCGTAAAGGTGCTTCCTTTCCCTACTTCACTATCCACGGTAATAAGGCCATTGTGATGCTTGATAATGCCGTGAACGATGAACAGTCCCAGCCCTGTGCCTTCGCCTGCAACCTTTGTCGTAAAGAACGGGTCGAAGATTCGCGACATGGTGTCCTTGCTCATCCCGTGGCCCGTATCGGAAACGGAAAATTTCACATATGCGGCAGACGTATCGGTTGCTTCGTCCTGAATTTGCCCAAGCTCCTGTCCGGGCACATCCGCCAGCGTGACATTCAATACTCCGCCGTTATATTTCATGGCATGACAGGCATTGTTGCACAGATTCATAATTACCTGCTGAATCTGTACTTTATTGGCCAGAATCGCCGATGAGCCGCCCTTCTTTTCGAAAATCACTTTGATATTGGAGGAAATAATCGGCTTCACCAGGTTTAGCGTTTCAGCAATAAGCTCTTCTAAACTTACAACTGCATGCTTGCCTTTGCCGCTGTCGGAACGGCTGAAGACGAGAATCTGCTCGATGATGTTCCTGCCCTTCTCGGAAGCTTCGTAGATCTCGTTGACATACTCATGGATCTCATCCTTGGGGTCAAGCTTGTGCAAAATGATTTCCGAATAACCCTGAATCGGAGTCAACAGGTTGTTGAAATTATGGGCGATCCCCCCGGTAAGCATGCCGAGTTCCTGAAGCTTCTGGGAATGCAGCAGCTGCATATCTTTCTTCCTTAATTCCTCGTTGGTGGAATTCAGCTCCCGCAAATATTTGGTTTCCACTTCCAGTGCCGCTTTTTTCCGCTGAATCTTCATAATAATGAAGAAAGCGCAGGAAAGGATCAGCAGAATCATGGCAAAAATCTCGAGGAGGCTAATCCTGCTTTGAGCGATCGGGCCTTTTACCTCTTCATAATCCATAACGGCGGTAACGACCCAAAAGAACTCATTAAATTGGAGCCTGGAAAAAGATTCGAATTTCTTTGTTTTTTTGAAATCCTTATCCATCCACCAGTAAGAATTGTATTCCGCGGACCCTTCCTCCCGGCTCATCTGCATATCTATCAGCCTGTCCAAATCTTTGTAATCCAGGCTCGGATAGATCCTCTTCAAGGACTCAACGGACTTCCCGATATTGTCCTGTTTCGGGTTCATCAGATAAATCCCCTGAGCGTTTTTTACATGAATATAACCTTTCATCCCAACCTTGACGGGTTTGACGAGCTGTTCATACAAAGCGTTCAGATCCACGCTGCTGATCAGCATGCCTTCATATTCATTGTCCAGAAATACCGGGTGAATAATAGGCAAGACATACGATCCCGGCTGTTCAAGCTTCGCATCCCCAATCAAAGGTCGCTTTTCCTTCATGACCCGCTTTATGTCCTCTTTGACCAGGTCATACATTTTTTGGGCTTCGGCATCGTTCATTCGGGGATAGGTGTTCACAATGCTTCCCGTTTTGTCGATCACACTAATGCTGTTAACCCGTTCTTTCTTGGCCTTGTAATAGGCTTCTATCGCTTGCTCTACAGGCCCGGAGTCACCGTCCGCCAAACCGGCAGCGACGCTGCGGTTTCCCGCCACAATTTCGAGATTGCGGATTTGTTCCTCAAAGGAAGCCTCCAGATTTTTGCTTGTCAATTTGGCTATGGTCAGCAGTTGTTCCTCTTGCTGGCGGATCACCGTCCGTTCGCTGTCCATATAAACCGAATAAGCCATCCGGACGAGGATCAGAACGATGAACGGAAGCGCAAATAATACTAAGTTATACAGCACACTTTTTCGTTTCAGCAGCTTTCTCATGTTGAAATGCATACAGGCTCATTCCCTCCGGGCTGTTCCATGAACGTTAAGAAATTGCTCAGAACGTCAGCCAGCGAAGCAGGAAGATAGCTGCTGTTACGGTAGCCGCGCCGCCCAGACGGGTGCACACCTGAGCGAAAGGCATTAGCTGCAGCCGGTCGCAAGCGGTCAGAATCGCCACATCGCCCGTTCCTCCCTGGCTGCAGCGGGTTCCGGTAATAATCGCCGCTTCAACCGGGTACATATTCATCCACTTTCCTACAAAATAGCCCGTTGCAACCATGGTGATGACGGTTACGGCAATGGTAATCAAATAAGCGGGACTCAATACGGAAATCAGGCTTTCCCAAGGTGTTTTAGCCACGCCCATACCAAGCAGCAGCGGGTAAGTTACGGCGACGACGAAGAAACGCTGCATCATTTGCGCTCCATCTTGAAGCTGCTTGGGCAGAAGATTGAAGTACTTCACAATAACAGCCGCGAACAGCATAACGATTACACCAGGCAGCCCAACAGCTTCAGCCGCCAAGTTCCCGAGCATGAAAAAACCGACGGCCATGACGGCACCTGTTGCCATTTGGTTCAGGTTGATCGGTTTTTTGTCCTTGTCTTCCGCATACTTTAATACATCGCTGTCTCCTGACTTGAGCAATGTGCCGTTCCCAGATAATTCCGGTTTCTTCTGGCCCAATTTGTTCAGCAACCCCGATAAAATAATCGCGCACAAGCTGCCCAGCATCACTGCCGGTAGAACGGCCGCGAAATTTTCTTCCTGTGTTGTGCCTAGAATTTGGCTATAGCCAATGGACAGCGGAATCGCACCTTCCCCAACGCCGCCGGCCATAATCGGAACAAGCACATAGAAGAAGGTTTTGTAGGCGCCCAGCCCAAGCCCGATGCCCGTAAGCATGCCTGCCCCCGTAGCAAGAAGAGTACCGGCAATGATCGGCACGAACAGCTTTACGATCGCATTCACCATTAAATCCCGATTCATCCCGAGAATGCTGCCGCAGATGACGATGGCAATGTACAGATACAGGAAATTGGTTTGTTCCATGAAAACGGTAACGGTATCAATTGCTGCTTGCGGCATTAGTCCGGCGTACACCATATAAGACGGTACGAATGTCGCCAAAATGGGAGCGCCTCCGAGATCCTTAAGGATCGGAATTCGCTTGCCGATTTCGCCCAGAATAAAACCATAAAGCACCATAATGGATGCAGCCCCGAGCATATCCTGCGGAAAATGGCCGCCGTGAATCAGAAAATAAACCACCAGCATAAACGGAATATACACACCTACCGGTATAACTCCGCCAATCCGATAACCTAACACCTTTTTCCACACCGGTTGCTGCTGCAGAGGGAGTTCTAACGGATTATTGATCATATTTTTCCTCCTTTACGTTAGGGATTTTTTTCACAACTTCATCATAAAGAGCAAAGCTTAAAGTATTCTGACTGAATCTTAAAATATTTTAAGAATCCCGCCATACAAAAAAACGGCCGGATCGGGAAATCTCCCAATCCAACCGCTTGTATTTCGAGCCTGCTTAATCCACGGCGAAACGGTATCCAATACCCCATACGGTCTGTATATGCTTGGGCTTCTCGGGGTTATCCTCGATTTTCATTCGCAAATGCCGGATGTAGACCATGATCGTATTATCGTCGATCACCGTTTCCTTCCAAACGTTTTGGTACAACTGCTCCTTGCTGAATACTTGGTTGGGATTCTCCATGAAAAATTTCATCAGCAGAGCTTCCTTGGAAGAAAGCGGCACTTCAGCACCGTTTTTATAAAATGTATAGGATTTCAGATTAAACAGGAACGGACCTTGAGTCAGCTTCGTATACGCGTCCTTTAATTCGATCAGCTCGCGGTAGCGCTTAATATGGTTTTTGACCTGTGCGCTAAGCACCGACGGACTGAACGGTTTCGTAATATAAGCGTCGGCTCCCAGACCAAAACCGATAATCTGATCTGTGTCTTCCTTTTTGCCGCTAAGAAAGATGATGGGCGTATAGATGCCCATGGCCCGGGTTTTTCCAAGCACGTCATACCCGTCGTAATCATCCATCACGATATCCAATATGATCAGATCAATAGCCTGATTCCGGATTATACTGAGCGCTTCACTTCCGTTTTCCGCTTGAACCACCTGCATGTTATCGCTTTCAAGTACATTTTTGACAAGCTTTCGAATATAATCTTCATCGTCGGCGATAAGCACCTTGGCTTTACTCATTCCCTAGCTGCACTCCTTTGTCAAAAATCATGCCTCTCCCCTGTTAAGAAAACATCCGCTCCCTATTATAACATTAACTTGTGAATAAATGCACAAGTCAATGGCAAAAATGGGACAATTGACTGGTACTAGGAATCAGCTCCCTGGAACGAAAAAAGCCCGCTCGTGGAGCGGGCTTATAGCTACCTCATTTGATCTGTGCCGCCAAATCCTGAAGCGCGGCCTGCAGATCGCCCTCGCCCGCCAGCGGAAGCTTCAGCGCCTGCTCGCCGTAGGTCCAGACGAGATCGGTTTTCTTCGCCGTAAACGGCGAGATAATGCCGAACTTCTGAGCGTCGAGGAAAATTTGATTCGCCTCGCCCGTGGTTTGCACATACGTGCCGGCTGCCGCTTTGTTGGCGGGCAAGGAATATCCCTGCTTCGCCAGCGCAATCTGGCCTTCGGGACCCGCCAGCCAGGACAGCAGCTTATAAGCCGCCTCCTCATATTTCGTATTCGCACTGATCGCTACGCCGGCCGGCTGCACCACCGTCTGCGCCGTTTTAAACTTGGGCAGGTAAGTTATCCCGTAATCGATGCCCGCTTCTTTATAGTTCGTTGTATTCCAGTTGCCGCCCGGGTTCATGGCTACCTTTCCTGTGGTAATGCTCAGGTTCACCTGGCCGCCAAGCCCCTCAATCTGGGCGGGGGTCGTGTTGATCTTTTTGTTTTTCGTCAGATCGATAAACAGTTCAAGCACCTCTTGCGCCTCCGGAGTATCCAGCGCCAGCGAACCGTCCTCGTTGACCAGCTTGGCCCCGTTCGACCACAGCTCCGGCTCAAGAAACCAGTCCATCGATGAGCCCGGAGAGATCGACATCCCCCATTGGACGATTGATTTGGCATCAAAGCCGGCCTCATCCGCGCTTTTGCCGTTTTTGTCGAGCGTCATTTTCGCGGCAATGTCGATGATCTCATCCCAGGTCGGTTCAAGCGATGGGACAGCCGCGCCCTTTGGATTTGTTTTGGGATCGTCAAACAGCGCTTTGTTGTAATACCAGACAATCACGTTGCCGTCGATCGGCAGCGACACCTGTTTGTCTTTATATTTATGCAAACTCAGCAAGCTTGCATCGATATGGTTCAAATCAAACGAACCGGCGGACAGCAAGCCGTCCAGTTCTTTATAGATGCCAAGCTCGGCGTATTTTTCAATGTAGGCGTAGCTCGTTTTAAAAACATCGGGCAGCGTGCCGCCGGCGGCGTTCGCGGTCAGCCCGTCCCAGTAGCTTCCCCAAGCCTTGCCTTCCAGCTTCACGGTGATGTTCGGATTGGCCTCCATAAATTGATCAAGCAGCTCTTGCACGCGCTGCAGTTCCTCAGCCGTTCCCCACTGGGAATACGTGATCGTGACGGGTTCTCCCGCCCCGCTACCGGCCGTTTGTCCGGCAGAATCAGAATCCGCCGCCGCCGCCGAGGGTTTATCCGCTCCTTGGGAGCAGCCTGCCAGCCCCATCACCAAAGTCAATATCAGAACCCAGCTGCCGATCAACCATTTGCGCTTTGTTTTCAAGCAAATTACCCCCTATTTGGATAGTAAGAAAAACGTCTATCGAGGTACTTTCAAGGAAGCTCTAGACCGCGTTTAAAGGTAGTTTTTCTTGCGATTATAGAATTGCTCAGCTCCGCTGAATTATCCTTTCGTTCCGGTCAGCACCACCCCCTCGACAATGTAGCGTTGGGCGAAGAGATAAAGCAGGCCGATCGGAATGATGCTGATGAAGGCTCCGGCCGCAAGCGCCGGAAAGTCCTGGCTGGTCTGCCCGATCAGCAGCTGCAGCCCCACGCTGAGCGTAAACTTGAGGTTGTCCTTGATGTACAGGAAAGGTCCGAGGAAATCAAGCCAGGAGTTAACGAAAGCAAAAATAATCGTGGTGATAATAATCGGCTTCGATAACGGCATCATCACCCGCGCATAAACCGTCCAGCGGTTCCCGCCATCCAAATAGGTGGCTTCATCCAGTTCCAAAGGAATGGTCAGGAAAAACTGGCGAAACAAAAAGATGTAGTATGCGCTTCCAAGCCAAGCTGGAACGATGAGCGGCAACCACGTATCGATCCACCCGAGCTTGGTATACAGCACATAGGACGGAATCATCATGATGGAGGGCGGGATCATCAAGGTCATGAGCACAATCGCAAACAGCCTGTCTTTGTATTTCGTCGTGAACCGCGAGAATCCGTAGGCCACAATCGAGCTTGAAAAGACGGCCCCGAGGACGACAAGAATGGAGATGGCAAAAGAGTTTTGAATCCAGCGCCACATCAGCGGCTGTACGGCAAACAACCGTTCAAAAGCTTCAAAGGTAAAATGCTCGGGCAATAAAGCGGGAGGTACCTTGTAGGTCTCCGCCTTGGTTTTCATCATCGTGGAGAGAAGCCACACCAGAGGTCCGACAAACAACAAAAGCGTTGCCGAGAGCAGCAAATACTTGGATAAGATCGCAGCGAAACTGCTTTTTCGTCCATCATTCATTCGTGTTCCCCCTAATTTTCGGCTTCATAGTAAACATACCGGTTGGATAATTTCATAAGCGCAGCGGTCACCAGAGCGATCAGCACAAACAGGAACAGCGATTGCGCCATCGCCATGCTGAACTTCAGATCGGTAAATGCGGATTTATAAATGTTGTAGACGAAGGTGTAGGAGGCATAATTCGGCCCGCCTTTGGACAGCAGCATCGCTTCCGTAAACATCTGAAAGTTGTACATCGTTTGAATAATGACCACGAACAAAATGGACGGGCTGATCATGGGCAGCGTGATCGAAAAAAATCGCCGGACGCCGCTTGCTCCGTCCAGTTCGGCCGCTTCATAAAGATGCCGGGGAACATTTTTTAAGGCGGCCAGGAAGATGAGCACGCCGCTGCCGGAAATCCACACCTGGAGCAGGATGATGACCGGCTTGATGGTATGCTCTCCGCCGAGCCAATCGATTTTATCGGCACCAAACATACCGAGGACCGCGTTCAATATCCCGAATTCCGAGTTGAACACCAGCCGCCAGATAATCACAGTGGCCACAATCGGCACCAAAGTGGGCAAATAATAAAACGTCCGGTACAAGGCGATTCCCTTCACCTTGAAATTCAGCAGCATCGCCAGCAGCAACATCCCGGCACAGACGATCGGAACCCCGATGATCACAAAAAACATCGTATTAAACAAGCTTTTGCTGAAGATGGGATCGCTCAGCATTTCGACGAAGTTGCCGAGGCCGATGAATTGATAATTGACCGCACCGGGCAGCTTCGCATCCGTAAAGGCGTAGAAGATCGAGGTGCCGAACGGAACCAGAAAAAAGACGGTAAACCCGATGATCCAGGGCAGGATAAAAAGAAAGAAGACCAGTGTGTCATATTTGCGTAATTGGTTCATCACGACACCCCGTGATTGGTTAATTCCTTCAAATAAACGTACCGCTCCTCGGTAATCGATTTCTCCGCGGCCAAAGCGATCAGCAAAGCATTCCTTCCCACCTCGGCGCTGGCAAAAGGCTGCCTGTTGCTGCGGATGCAATTCAGGAAATCAATGCGCTGAGCTTGCCCGCCGGTGTGTCCGCCCATAATCGAGTCCGAAATGACGTCGATGTCGAGATGGTCCCGGGTGGAATTCTCCCCGCCGGCGATATCGATCGTTTTGTCGTTTTTCACCACCATCTGCGCGCCATTGCTGCCGATCAGGCCGATTTCCAGCCCGTCTCCCATTAAATTCATCGGCTTCAAGTAGAGGCACAAACCGAGATTGGCCTTGCTTCCGTTATCGTAGTCGATCGTAATAAAGGCGTGGTCCACCACCGTGGGATTGTCGATATTTTTCGCCGGATAGTGGCTGTATGAATTGGTGATCAGGTTTGGCTGCCCCTGCTTGATCATGTGTTGTCCGCCGGAGGCAAACACCCGCACCGGGTTCGCCCCGATCATCCAGTTGAAAATATCAAAGTGGTGGCAATCCTTCTCCACGATCGATCCGCCCGATTTCGTCTTATCATAAAACCAGTCCGCCGGCGGAAAAGAATCGCGGAATTCCTTGCACCACATCATTTTCACCTCGCCGAGCCGTCCCATCCCCACTTCATGCGCCAGTCTGCGGTAGACATTCGAATAGCGGTAGACCAAACCGATCTGCAGGATGCGCTGATGCTTCTCCGCGGCCGCGATGATGGCATCGCAATCTTCCAGCGTGTGCGCGACCGGCTTTTCCAGAAAAACATGCTTGCCCGCCTCCAGGAAAGCCACCGCGATCGGCCGGTGCATATAGTTCGGCACGCTGATAACGACGGCATCCAGATCTTCCTTGTCCAGCAGTTCGCGGTAATCGGAGCAGATAACCGGCTTGCTGTTATGAAGTTCCTTTAACGCCCGGGCTACGTTCCCTTCGTTCATATCGCATATGTACCGCACCTCACAGTCGTCCAGTTGGTCAAACCCCAGGGCGTGGTGTGATCCCATATCGCCAACACCGATAAATCCCATTCTGATCTTCCCCATAGCAGCACACTCCTTTTTCGCATTGATTTGCCGCAAATTGTCCGATTGAATACGTGATGGTTATCGCCGCGTTTTTCCTTGCAAAGGATTCGGATTTAGCGAATGTCATCCTGAATAAAATATTGCCCTAAGAAGACACACTGCTTAGATACCATTGTTTTACGCACTCTCCATTCTGTAACGCAAGAAAAAACGGGTTCACGCCATAGGCAAATTTCACGAAATATTGCACTTATATTTGCGGCAAATTTGATATTATTAACATAAATTATTGCACGTTTTTTTCGTTTGTCAACGATTTTTTGCCATTATTGTTTGCGCCTTTTTGCACATATTCCGAGTACGAAAAAAAACATGCCTCTCCGACAAAGAGCGCATGCTTACGGAAAAAATCCGATATTTTGAAATGATCTGACCGCCAAAAGCATGATGATTCCCGAGGATACAAAAGAGGACACCATCTGCTTACCCGCCAGCGAGGAAGCAAAGGATTACCCGGAAATCTAACGGTTGCAACAGCGGCTATTCTCCGAAAAAAGACCTTTTCTAAATTCTAACGGTTGCGAGAGCCGTTATTTGCCTGAATCTAAGCAAAAATAGCCGGATTTCAGCGAAATAAGCGCCATGGCAACCGTTACAATTTGAACTCAACGTACTTGGAACAAATAGCGCTTGTGACAACCGTTAGAATATTTGTGGCTAGATTCACTCTTAATATGGCGCGGTCGAGAGGGCTCGATGATCCAAGGGGAGTTAGCCCACTGGATCATTTTCCATCACCTTCGCATTTTTAACCTCTCATCGTTCCGGTTCCCCATCGTCCGCGGATGGCGTGCGGTGCGTCATATACCTCGCCGATCGCCGAAATGGCACTCGTCGCTTCGTCAAGCTCGATTTCCGCAACCAGGACGTTTTTGTTTCAGCACATATTTTTTGTTCCAAGCATCCGCCATATTTTCAACTCCTCTTACCTTGTACCTCCGCCTCAATCGCGCCTTTCGCCCACTTCGGGATGTCCTTATCGTCCGCGAAGCCGGTCGTGGCGCCTGCTTCATCAGACTGTTTAAGCGCTCTAGCGATCAGCGACGCCATTTCCGCGCGGGTAATGGCGTCATTCGGCTTGAACGTTCCATCCGGATAGCCGCTGACAAGCTTCATGCATTTTATTATTTTTCTTCAGGACGACATACGAAGCAACAGCGGGCGACAAAAGATTTCTTCACCTCCACGTTTTGAGTATCCGTTAAATTTAACGGATGGACGCTACGACTTTCATCACCGGTTTTGTTCATATTTTCACTTTCTATATTTAAATCAATCTGTGAGGAGCGGTGTCAGGACTTAATCATATGTAGTAAAGCACCTATCGCATGGGACAGGTGCCGTTTATTAATTATGACTTCCGCACTGGTCTGATATACTTAAAAAACCGTTCCGGATTAAAATAAAAGTAAATTATTCTACCGGAGGAAGTATCAAAGCAGTAACCAGTGCCCACAAAATCAAAAGTTGCCATTGCCTTTTCAATCTTTTCCTCCACACTGCGATTTTCCTGCTCATAATCAAACGGCCCATGTTCAAAAACAATATACTCGGCTTCGGGAACATCGATCATAAGCATTTGTGGTGGTACTTCGCCTTTATAATCAAAAGGAAGTCGTACACCATAACACTCTGTACGTGGAATACCCCAATCGCAGAGTCTGCCGTCCGGGTCATTAATGTACGCCATAATCTGACCGCTGCCGCCGTTAGATTCGCTCCCACCTTCGTCATCTAGTTTGCCCTTGATACTATCAAGTAAGCCGCAAATTGTTTCGCAGTCCTGTCCCGGAATAAAACTTTGCTTTTGCCAAAAATCCCAATACCCATTACTCTCATAGTTTTTAATGTGCAAAAATTTGTGTGCGGGAATGGTTACAAAATAAATTTTAACATCATCTGTAGATTTCATCATACCAATCTCCCCCAATCCCAAAAAGTAGCGGTCGAAAGGGTTTATTTTTGTGCGAAGAACGACAGGCTTAGGCTTTTTTCGGTATTCACTTGGAGTTACACCATATGTTCCTTTGAAAGCTCTGGTAAAAGCTTCATGTGATGAAAAACCATACTCAAAAGCAATATCCAAAATGCTTTTTTCACAATCCCGAAGCTCTTTTAGCGCAAAGGCTAATTTTCTATGCCGCAGATAATCCCTAAATTGCATACCCGATATTTCCTTAAATTTTCTCGTAGTATAAAATTCGGAATAACCCAACTTGCGAGAAAGAAACCTTAGCGTTATAGCTTCACCGTTACGGTGTTTAATACATTCGTCAATTTCATCAACAATTACTTGAATTTGCTTATGCCACTCGTACATTCGTCAGTTCACCTCGTTTCAACCACCCTATAGTCATTATAGAGTAATGGAAATCGCACTACTTGATTTTACTTGCGGAAAAGAGAGAATCTGTTTTGTTTTGTCCTAACCAAACAACAGTCCAACTTATCGTAATAGCGCAACGGTTACGTGCATTCATCATACATTCGCCTTATCCTTTTGAGGCCACTGCATGAAGCAACCGATTTGCGTTATCCAATAATATCCAATCCAGCGCATCTGCCAATTCCGCCACAACCGCGATTTTTTTGTTGTGCGATGTTTTGCAGCAACGAAATATATGATATCTTGCATCACCAAGTGAGTCGACAAGCAAATAAGAAAACTGTCTTAAAGAAACCCTGCACCAAAACGGCAGGCCCCTTATGAAAACACAAAAAAAGCGGGTTCTGCGCAGATCACGCATACCCGCCCGCAGTTGTCCGTGGAAGACCGCTTACAAAGACAATTCCAAACGTAATTTCTAGGTTTTATTGTTCTGTACCAAGCTCCAATATTCTCACCAATAAGGTCACCGCTTCCGCTCGGGTAATACGCGCATTCGGCCGGATGCTGCCGTCCGCGTACCCGCTCACAATGCCTGCTTCAACCGCATTCGCGATCGCTTGCTTCGCCCATCCGCCGATTTTGGCCTCGTCCGTAAACGCAGCCGCTGAACCTGCTCCTTCCAGCTTAAGCGCATTGGCCAGGATGACTGTAAATTCAGCACGGGTAATGGCGGCATTCGGCTTGAACGTTCCATCCGGATAGCCGCTGACAAGCTTCATGCCCGCCGCGCTCAGGATGGCGCTCTTCGCCCAATGTTCCGCGATGTCTGTGAACGATGGCGCCGGCTCGTTCGGTTCGCCGCTTTCGTCCTTCTTCTCGCCTACAGCCATGACCGCAAACTTGGTGAAGTGATCCACCTCGGCCGTAATTCGATCGTCTTTCACGACGCCGCCTATTTCAATCCATACTTTCTTTGCTTCGTCATAGTAGAAGATAGCGACTCTTTGCTTGTCTCCTATGAGAGACGGATCGAACTTCATCGAGATGACGATCGGCTTCTTGAAGTTTCCTGCCATATTTTTCGTCAATTCAAACACGTTGCTGACAAGCGTTTCCTTATCGAATACGAGGTTTGCCGTACTGAGCAGCTTCTCGATTTCGATGCGCAGCTCTTGCTCCGCCACCCCTGCGCCGATCGTAAGGATAACTTCGTTATCGATACTAACCTCGCCGGTCCTGCCGCTCGGAATAAGGATGGTGCCGTTGGCCGATTTGATAACGGAAGTATTATTGCCATTGTCATGATCATTGTCATTGCCTGTGCCGCTGCCCGGCGTCTCCGGTTGCGGAGCCTTCGGTGTCGCCGTTACGGCATTGGAGAACTTGCTCTCGCCCCCCGCTCCCACGGCTTTCACTGAGAACGCATATCGCGTGCCGTTCGTCAGACCGGTTACGGTGTATGCGGTGTCCGTGACGTTCGCCTGCACTTGCTCCCAATCGGCCGGATCAACTGGAGCCGCAGACCCTGCATACTTGTAAACGACATAGCGATCCGCTCCAGCCACGGCATCCCAACTCAGCGAAACTTTCCGGTCGTCCGCCAAAGCGGCAAGATGAGCCGGCGCTACCGGAACCTGCGACAATGTCGAATTCGGGGTCGCCGTCACGGCCATGGAGAAATCACTCTCGCCTCTCGCATCTACGGCTTTCACCGTGAACGCATAGCTCGTTCCGTTCGTCAACCCGGTTACCGTATACGTGGCTTCCGTTACGCTGGCTTGAGCCAGCTGCCAGTTGCCCGGTGACGCTTTCCGCCGAAGCGTCCCATCTTAAGGTTACGGATCGATCGCCGGGCGCCGCCGTCAAATTCGCAGGCGAAGCCGGAACAGATGCTTCATCCGGCGATGGGATCACTTCGTTCGACGGCGCGGACGAGGCCGATTCCCATGTGGCGTTCCTTGCGATCACCGTAAAGGTATACGCCGTACCGTTCGTCAGACCAGTGACGGTGATTGGGCTGTCCGTACCTTCCGCCGTCGCAACAGCTTCTCCGTTTGCCCACGCGGTTACCTTATAGCCTGTAATTTCGCTTCCGCCGTTTTGGATCGGCGCGGCAAAGCTCACCTCAGCGGACCCGTCATGACCGACGGCATGCACATCGGCAGGTGCGTCCGGGGCAGTAGCAAGAGCCGAATATACTTTAAATTCCCAGAGTGAGTAGCCGTATGTGGTTCCTCTTTTCGTGCCATACATCTGAACGTATCTTGCATTCACGGGTTCGAAGGAGATTCTATCGATTCCGCCGTCTCCGGTTGTGGTGCTGTAAACGGTGGTCCAATTCGTCGCGTCGTCCGAAACCTGAATTTCGTACGCCTTGCCATATGCGTCTTCCCAATGTAGAGCGACCTCCTGGATGGACCTGCTAGAGCCAAGGTCGACATAGATCCACTGCGGATCGGAATAGTTAGATCCCCAACGGGTACTAAGTGAGCCATCGACTGCATAACCGGGCCCCACATTCGCGGCTTTGGACGAGCTTGCCGCTACCGGCTTGCCTTCTGCAAGATTGGGCGGTACTGCTTCATACACGTTAAATTCACGAAGTGAGTAGCCATTTCCGGTACCCTGCTGAACTCCTTGCATACGAACGTACCTGGCACTGACCGGACTGAAAGAAATGTCTTCGATTCCGCCTTCACCCGTCGTCGTTGAGTAAACATCCGTCCAGGTGACAGCATCGTTCGATACTTGAATTTTATAACTTTTCCCGTACGCTTTCTCCCAATTTAACCTAACTTTATGGATCAAAAATTGATTTTGCAAATCAACATAAATCCATTCATGATCCGCATCGTTTGAACTCCAATACGAAGTTCTGTAAAGATCCGTAGCATTCAAGGCATATCGATTGTCTTTGCTGGATGAAGCGGTCGCACCTTTATCGTAAGCGAGATCGAATCCGCTGTCGTCGATGGAGGCTCCCTCATTCAAAGTCATGCTTCGGCCTGTGAACGTATCCTTGCCGAGCGTATAGCTTGTCGTGGATGTTGCTCCGTTTCGATCCAGCGTCACGTTCACTGTAATCCCCGGTGTTTCGGGATTGGCGACCGAAATACGGACAGGTTCTGCGGATTCGTCAACGATAACCATGGCGGGTTGATCTACGGTGACAATCAAACCGTCTCTCACCGTTACCGTTCCGGGTTGATAAAACAGCAACTCCGCAATTCCCAGAGAATTATGCCGGACAGCCTGGACGGACGATGTATTCGAAAGAATACTTATCGGGTTGTCGCTCGCGTAGCTGCTGACCTCTTCGGAGGTTTTGTTCGGCAATACAATGTATTGGTAGGAAGCGTTTGTGGGTTTCACGCCATGATCGAGCCAAATCGAAAAAATCGGCTTGGTCATCGCCTCCGTTGAACTTCCCGAGATGACGTCGCTCCAGCTTCCGGTTTTCGTCTCCCGTTTTACTTGAAAGGTCGTCGGATTCGGGAATATATAGCCGATATGATCGTTATAGGCCCAGCGTCCGCTGGTTTGCATCGTTCCGTCCGCTATCGGATTGCCATCTACGAGAACTTCGCCTATCGCCTGACTTTGGTTCAATGTCGTGTGGATCGGCGCGGTATTCGTCGAAGCGATACCTGCACCAAGCGCTACCATTTCATCATCGAAAAAGAAGTAGCCTTTCTTTCCGCTTGTATTCAGCTTGTTAAAATCAAATGCGGTGGCCCCATAACGCTCGTTGGTCACTCCGCCTACAAACGTTTTGGGATTGTTGAAATTCCCGTCTTTCGTGAGTACGTACGGGGCCGTCGTACCGGGAACATGGGCCCAGTCCATCAACGGGTAAACGGGTCTGTATTCGTCGCCGGTTCTCTGAATGGCAGTGGCTCCTTGCGGCGTCCAGTACAACAGGTTATATCCGCTGGGATGAATCGTTCTCCATTCGCCGCCTTTTACCGTGCTGGAGGCCATCTTGACCGTAATCCCGTAGTCATTTCGCATATGGGAGGAGACAAGCGTCTGCCATTGCGTCATATTGCTCACGTCCAGTCCGTTGCTCGTGCTCGTGCCGATCCTGCGAATATTGTCAAGGAAACTGGCAAACTCCGCAGCCCGCTTCGGATTGGCCGCCTGCATCCATTGCATCGGATCTTCATAGAAGGTCAAAGCCGCGCTCGCATAATCCGGCCAATCGGGTCCATTCATCCCCATGCCCAGATCGGCAACATCGCCTCTCACGAGATACCTGGTGCCGTCCAACAAATATGACGATAACGAATCAATCGCCGCCTCGCTGTACGAGAACGCGGTGCCCGAGGTAATGTAGGCCCAGAATGACATATCTCTGGCAAAGCTTCTTCCATAGCCCGTCGTATAATTCGTTTTGCCATGCATGAAAAAGGACATGTCCGACTGGATTCCCGTCACCGTCGTCGTCACATTCGACAGTACGTTAAATGCATTCACGGCGTTCCGAACGATCTGAGCATCCTCTAGCAGTAAGCCCCGGTACATATAATTTTGATTGTACCAGGACGAATTGGCTCCATCGACAGTGTGCGGGCTGCTGTCTAACGTGCCAATAATATTGGAGACTTGCGTTGCCGTTAAATAGCCTTCACATAGAAGCGCAATTTTTTCCAGCCTTAATTGTTTGCCGATTCCAGTCTCCCACCAGTTGGTTGAAGTCGGCTTTACCGTGAACCAATAATCCAGCGCCTTTTGAATACCACCCAACAGCGTTGTACTATGGTAGTTTGGATCATTCGGGTCAGCAAACGCCTGCGCCATCGACTGCATCCGGTCTAAGGCAAGGTAGGGCGACCAACCTCTCCCATTGGCGGCGGAGGTTGTACTCGCGTAATCGACATCGCTCCAGCTTCCATCAGGGTTTTGATTGGATAAATAAGTACCTGCCTGTGATTTGAAGGTCCATTCGACCCGACCGTTCGTTCCGTCATTTATGATATCTTTGGAGATGTAAAAATCAACCATACGCTTTTTCATCATTTTCATATCAGCGATCTCTTGAGAAGCATTCGTCTCCTCGGGAGTGCTCGCCGATACGGGCGAGTATAAAAATATCGATGATATCATTAAACAAACAGTAGTAAGACATATCCACTTTTTTACAAGCCTTTTCCTTTGGTTAGCCATTCTCATGCTCCTCCTTTGTTAAGCTCAAAAAGTTGCTGATAACGCTTTCAAAATAATGGATTGAAGAAGGCAGCAAAAACTGCCCTCAACCCTTCAAAAAAACGTATTATATATATCCTCCAAGGGGATGTCCACTACAGCCATCACTTCGTCCGCGGCACCGTAATACATGCGGACCGTTTGATCTAGTAAAATGGCTCCGCATGAAAACACGACCCCGCCGAAAAATCCATTCACCTCATAGACGGCTTCCGGCTCCAATACGGGTACACGAGATCTTGCTATCACCTTGGCCGGATCTTTCAAGTCGAGCAGCACTGCGCCCATACAATAGCGATGCTTGCTGTCCGCGCCGTGGTACAGCGCAAGCCAGCCGCGATCGGTTCGAATCGGAACCGCGCCACCGCCCATTCGAGCCGAATCCCAGCCTTGTTCGCTAAGCCCCATCAAGAAGCGATGGTTCCCCCAATGTATGAGATCGGGCGATTCGGCAATCCACATCTCGGGGGAACCGAACGACTTCGGCACCGGACGGTGCAAAGCGTAGTATTTGCCGTTAATTTTGTCCGGGAATATCATGACGTCCTTATTTTCGGGAGCGAGCATAAGCCCGTGACGCTTGAATGTTCGAAAATCCCGGGTCTCCGCCAGGCCAACGCCAACGCCGCGAGCGGAGGCGGAGCTGTAAGTGATATAATACATGTCCCCGATTTGGGTCACGCGCGGATCTTCAATCCCCCACGCTTCCAGAGCGTGTTCCGGAAACAAGGCCGGCTGAGGCTCGATGTCGAAATGAACGCCATCCTTACTTCGCGCCACCCGCAGATGGGATAAGGATGTGAGCATGACCGTTTGTCCGTCCCTTGCTACAAAGCGCGAGTCGGAGAAATCATAGCTCGGATCGGCCTTGTCGTAACGTTCTATAAGTACATCGGTGCCCGCTTCGTTAAGCCGGGGGACGAGCACTTCGTCCCCCCGGTCCGATACCGGCGCTTCCGAAACGCGCAGCAACAGAATAATTTCATCTTGTACTTGCGCAACGCCTGCATTAAACGCTCCAAGCACTCGAAAGTCGGGGCGGGAGGGTGCAACATCCCCGACCCGTATAACAGGATTTTGCGCACAGCGTTTTACGTTCATGTGAGATACCTCTTTCCGTCTTTCAATGATTGTCATTTACCGGATGTAATGGCGTCGATTTGTGCTTGAATTTCATCGATCACTTTTTGTCCGCCGAGGCTCGCCATTTTTTCCTCCAGCGTTGCCCTGCCTTCATCCGCAGACAGCACACCTTGACTAAGCGGCAGGAAGATCGAATCGTGAAGCGGCGTAATTTTGGCATATTCCGTCTTCACCTTTTCAGCGTTAAAGCTGAAGCCTGACGTCGGACTAAGCGTGAAATTAGCCGGGTCGGCGGAGAAGTCGAACCACTTCTTGTCATCCGGCATCATCGTATCCGGCGTGCGGTTCAGCGTTGGCCGCCAGGTCAGCACAAAGCCCGGGAACGAATAGTTGGACAGCACCTTATAGCTCGTGTCGCCGACAGGCTCCCAATCCTTCCCTTGAATGCCGTATTCCATCAAATCGTGGTTTTCCTTAATGGACAACCAATTGACTACGTCCAGAGCCAAGTCGCTGTGCTTAGATGAAGCCGGAATGCAAAGGAAATTCCATTGCTGGAAAGCGGTATACGGCCCCGCCTTATCACCGTTTGGAACGAAAACCTCAAGCTTGTCGCTGCCATCCTGCAGCATATCCGAATATTTTAATCCCTCCACACCGTCAGCCGCATAATAGGTGGCCGCATATTTGCCTTGTTTGAACAGTGTTTCCGCGTTTTGCTCCTGCGCGATGTTTTTGGAAATTATGCCGTCTTTGTAGTATTTGGTGACGCGTTCATAACCATCGGCAATCATCGGGCTTGCCCATTGACCGACAACTTTCTTGTCCTTGGTTGAATAGGAGAACATGCTGACGCCGATTTCCAGCACTTCATCGAGCGCCAGATTAGCGGATTCGCTCAGGATAAATGGAAGTTTATCAGCTTTGATGCCGTTAATGACGAAGGGTCTGACATCCTTCTCGTTTTCCTTGACCGTATACAAAAATTTCTCCAGATCTTCGAGCGTTTTCAACTCGGGAAGTCCGTATTTCTCGCGCAAATCTTTGCGGATAAGCAGGCCGTATACCGGGCCTTGGGTGGTGCCGAGCGGAATGCCCATAATTTTGCCGTCGAATTTGTTATATTCCCACATTTCATCGGGAATGGACGCTTTAAGTTCTGGACGCTCGGCCACCATGGCATCCAGTTCCAGCAAAGAATTGCTGGCGATCATCTGATTCATCGACAACCATGGGGCATCCAAATACATATCGAAGTCTTCCCCGGCAGACATCTTCACAGATACCGCATTCCCGTAATCGGACCACGGCAAGAAATTGATATTCAAGGCCGCTCCGACGTTGTCCGCTTTCAATTTGTCGTTGACCGCCTGCAGCACTTCGTCAAAGCCCGCCGGCTTATCCCCCGGGAAATAAGCTTTCAGGGTCACCGTTTCCTTCGGTGCGGATGTAGTGCTTTCCGTATTCGTTGGAGCATTCCCTTCATTGCCGCCAGTCCCCGTTTTACCTCCGCAGCCCGCCAGCATCAATGACGAAGCCAATACTATGGCCGTCACCGCGCCAAACCATTTTTTCAATCTCATTTCGTTAACCTCCCTTTATATAATGAAGAAAAAAAGTAAAGTATCTATGATTAACCGGGCTGATCCGGTTAATGCCGGAAATCCTCGATTACCCTTTGACAGCTCCTACCGTTAGACCTTTGACAAAATATTTCTGAAGCATGGGATACAGCAAGACAATCGGGCCGATCGTCAGCACGGTTGTCGCCATCCGCACGCCATAGGTTGGTGGCGTCACGGCAATGGCTGCGGCGGCGGGAATGAGATTTCTGGCGGCCTCCATATTGGATACCATCCGGCGCAGAATCAATTGCAGCGGGAACAGCCTCTCATTATCCACGAACATCAATCCCATAAACCAGTCATTCCAGTAGTTCAGGGCATAAAAGAGACCGACGGAAGCCAGAATCGGCTTCGAGATCGGTATCATAATTTGAAAGAAAATTCTCATCTCATTCGCTCCGTCAATTCTTGCGGCTTCCTCCAATTCCTCGGGAATTGTACGGAAGAAACTGACAAGCAAAAAGACGAGGAACGGCTGGCATAATAATGTTAAAATTAGCACCCAAACGGTATTCTGCAAATGCAGCCACTGACTGACCACAATATAAAACGGAATGATGCCTCCGGAAAAAAGCATAGGCAAATAGCAAAAAATCAGAAAAGGCGTTTGCAGGACATTCCGCTTGTTGGCCAGAGAATAGCCAAGCATTGCGGAAATGCACAGTGCGCTTAATGCCCCTACGGCAGTGATAAAAATCGTGACCGCATAGCCATTTAGCAGCACATCCGATTTCAAAACGGCTTTATAAGCGTCCAGCGATAATTTTTGCGGAAATAAAGTATACCCATGCGCAATCAGTTCCCCCTCGTCCGTAAACGATCCGATAATCATCAGCAGAAAAGGAAACAGACAAAATAAGGTGAACAATAAAATGAACGTATAGGCAAATACCGTAAAAGTCCGATCCGCAGCACTCTGTTTCTGTCTCATCGTTACCTCCTAGAATAAAGCGGATTCTTTGGACACCCTTCGGGTTACCCAGTTGGCGGCAATGACAAAGATCAGACCCATAACCGACTGGAACAGGCCAACCGCCGAAGACATGCCGAAGTCATGCAGCTGTCTCATGGAGCGGAATACGAAGGTGTCGATGACGTCGGTAGTCGGATACAGCAAGGAATTGTCTCCAATGATGGCATAGATCATGGCAAAGTCCCCGTTGAAAATCTTGCCTACGGCCAGCAAAGTCATGATCATAACAGTAGGAACGAGCAGCGGCAGCGTAATGCGCAACACAATCTGCAGCTTAGATGCCCCGTCAATCCGGGCAGCCTCGTACAAATCCTCCGATATGCCGGTAATCGCGGCCAGAAAAATAATCGAAAGATAACCGGCTCCTTGCCACACGCGGATAACCGTCAGAATGAACGGCCACAGCTTCGACTCAAACATCCAGTTGACCGGTTCCAAGCCGAAATTTTGCAGCCAGGTATTGATCATCGGCTCTTCCCCGCCGAACAAGGATTGGACAATCATTCCTACCACAATCCAGGACATAAAATAAGGAAGAAAAATGAGAGACTGCGAAATTCGTTTGAAATACTTATTGCGAATTTCATTGAACATTAGCGCGATTAATACAGCAGCCGCCGTAGTAAACAAAATGAACAGTATGTTCAGCATCAGCGTGTTGCGCAGTATGACCCAGAAGTCATCCGAAGTAAAAAAATAGTTGAAGTTTTTAAAACCGACCCATTCGCTTCCCGTAATTCCTTTGGCAAAATTATAGTCTTTGAAGGCAATCATAATCCCGTATATGGGAAAATAACTGAACACGAGAAAGAACAGCAGCCCCGGTACGGCCATAGCATAGAGAAAAGGATTACGAACAATATGCTTCAGCTTGGACCGTTTCCTTGCATTAAGTTGGTATTGCATACTTTTACTTCCCCCTTTCATCAAAACAGGCAATCGCATCTGCGTCCCGTTATTTATATCAATACCTTACCGAGCCCTCACCGCAACGGCAATTCCGGCAAGCTCCAATTTTTCCTGCAAGCGCAGATTTACGAACTTCCCAAAAACAACACTCCCCTCGAAAATAACCGATTCTGCATACAGGAATGCTCATTATGCTATAATTAATAATCTAAAAATGATAAGAATCGGGAGTTATAATAACGGGGGATTCAGAGCAATGAAGTTCAGACTTCCACTTTTCACATCGCTAAAGCGGCATCCTACTTATATGAAACTTATTTTTTATTTTGTCAGTGCAAACGTTCTGGTTCTGGCTATATCTTTTGCGCTGCTCTATTGGCAGTCTTCCCAGACGCTTCTGGAAGAGATCGGCGATCATTCCGAATCCTTGCTATTGAACGGTGCCCGGAACACAGCGCGACTGATGGAATGGTCTTTGGAATTCAGCTTCTCCTCCAGCGATGACAGTACCCTCAAGGTGAATGCCCTTTCGGATCAATACAGCGATTTTGAAACTTATGAGGTATGGAGACGGCTTACCGACATTAAGAACGCCAATCCGTCTATCGATTCGGTTTACCTAATCAACGATTACACAAATACTGTAGTAGATTCCAGACTTGGATTGAGTGATGCGGAAGCTTTTTACGACCAGGACATTATTAAGCGCTTGCAGGATCCGGCTACAACGGATCACAGCGTTCTCATTCCGAGAACCTTGTCCATTCCGCTTGTCGGGATTAAGGCCAAAGAGGTGATTAGCATCGTAAGATTTTACGAAAAAGGCAGTTCCATCTCGGCTTTCGTTATGAATATAGATACTGATAATTTAATGACCTTGCTTCAGAACAATTCGAATTATGCGAACAGGTCGGTCACTGTTCTAAATGATCGGGATGAGACGGTTTTTAGCAGCATTCCTTTGAATCAGGAACAAGTTGCGGAGCTCAGGAACCAAGGGAATAAGGGCGAAAGCGGATGGAAGCTGTTTCAGCCCAGTAATCAGGAAGAGCAACTGATGGTTTACGCCGGCTCCTCCATCAAAGGAATTCAGGATTGGACCTTTATCGAAACTGTACCGAAGTCTGTCATATTGGGAAAAATCACTGTTCTTCGCAACACAAGCCTGATCTTGTTCCTCATTCTGTTCGTAGCATCATTGACCGTTATCGTTCTGATTTCCAAACGGGTGTACTCGCCTATTCAAGAACTGATTAGCAGAGTGATGCGGCAGCATCAAGCGGAAAAGCCCGGCGAAGGATATAGCGCAAATGAACTTGACTACTTATCCCATGTGTTTACAGCCCAACACAATCGGATTTATGAACTGACCGAGCACTGGCGGCATACTAAAATTCTGGGTAGGGAGCGGTTTTTACGGGATTTTCTGGGGGGTATCTATCATACGGCAGAGGAAATATGTTCTCAATTTCAAGAATGGGGAATTGCTCTGCCGGAAGATCAGCTGTCGGTGGCCATCTTCCGGATCGACCACTTCTCGGAATTTACGGAGGCCTACCCGGAAAAGGACCGGCGTCTACTCCGATTTGCAATGTCCAATATTATTCAAGAGTCGCTGCAATTTTCCAAGCACAAGCTGCAAACGGTGGACATGGGGAACGATCACGTGGCGGTTGTCTTATCGGCTCCATTGTCCGAAGAATTTGCAAAGAAGCTGCAAGTATCTAAGCAGTTAATGGAGCAGTATTTGTCAATCGGCACGACCGTCGCTTGGGGTAGGACGTTGCCCAGCCTGACCGACATGCATGAGGTATATATGGAGACGTATGAACTGACGCAGGAACGGTTCCGATTCGGGCACGGAGCGCTTGTCGTGAAAGCATGGCTGGCCGACGCGCCCGGAGAACTGTATCATCTGCCTGTGGACAAAGAGCGGCAGATCGCTCAGGCTCTTCCCAAGGGTAACGCGGATACGGTTCTGGAAATCATACGCTCAGCCGTGGTCAAGCTGCGGGGACTGCCCTATTTTGAATGTAAAATGTCGCTGATTACCTTGTTTATGAACATACGCCGGCTCATGCAGGAGCACTCCAGTCAGCCGCTGCCCAGTTCATGGGGGCTGACTTCTATCGAGAATCAGATCATACAGCAGGAGACGATGGAAAACGTAGTGCCTTGGATGGAAGCGCTTATAACCAAGACGCTTGAAGACATTGAGGCTGCCCGCAGTCTGTCCAAAAACGCAGCCCTGATCAAGCAGGCGGACCAGTTCATTGAAGAACATTTAACCGATTCGAACTTGTCCGCAAAAATGCTGGCCGACCATTTGGGTCTGTCCGTGAACTATTTCCGCAGTTTGTATAAAGCGGAGACAAACCAGTCGATTACGGAAAAGATATCGGAGAAGCGCCTAAATTACATTTGTCAGGAGTTGCTTGCCTCCGACTCGCCGATTGAGCCGATCATCCAAAAATACGGATTTTCGTCGCTTAACACGTTTTATTCCATCTTCAAAAAGGTGTATGGAATGACGCCAGCCCAATATCGGAGGATGCATAAGAATGGAAATTGTTGACATGGAGCACATATCTCCAGGTTGTTCAAGAAAATGTATGGCTTTGGTAAATATTAACAAATAAAGACCTACCTGCACATCATCAAATGTGCAAGTAGGTCTAGCTTGTAATTATTTATAAAACTGCGGCAGATGCTCTTTATGCGCTTCCAACAATTCATCCAAAACCACTTTAGCTATGTCGCCGCTTGTCACCAGAGGATTTAATGTAAAGGCCTGCAATGCTGTTGCGTAATCTCCTGTGACGGCTGCTTCAATCGTCAGCTCTTCCATCGCCTTCATTAACTGCAATAGCCCTCTTTGAGCGGACGGGAATGCGCCAAAATGTACAGGCTCCGCACCGTGTGCCGTAATAATGCTCGTAATTTCAATGGCACTGTCATAAGGCAGATCGCTAATCGCCCCGCGGTTGCGTGTGTTGACTACCATGCGCGTTCCTTTGTTGTTATAGATGGCATTAATCACTTCACAAGCCGCGTCGCTGTAGTATGCTCCCCCGCGTTGCTCCAGTTCTTTGGGCTTGTAATTCAGGTTGGGATCTTTATAAAGTTCAAACAAACTTTCTTCCAGACGTTTCACTACCTGCCCGCGGGTCCCTTCTTTATTGGCCTCTTCCTGTTCTTCTTTCAACATGCTATCCGTCATGTAATAATAACGATGATAAGGACAAGGCAGCATTTCCAATTGAACAATTTGTTCATACAAGAAGCGCATGTTTTTTATATTTTCCACGATTTTTTCCGGTTTGGCATCGGGACCGTAAAGTTTATCGATCACCTGAGCGGTAAGCTCTTTGCCGTTTCGGTCATAGACTTTATGCCAGTGCAGGTGATTAATGCCGGCAAATTTGAAGAACAATTCTTCTTCGCTTTTTTCCAGTACAGCAGCTTCGTTCTTAGTCGCCATAATCGGAACGTTGCATAAACCGATCACCTTCTCCCACCGGCCGTATCGCAGCACGGCTTCCGTTACCATTCCCGCCGGGTTCGTGAAGTTGATCAACCAGGCATCCGGGCACAGTTCTTTCATATCCTTGACGATCTCCAAGATGACCGGAATGGTGCGGAACGCTTTAAACATGCCGCCTGCTCCGTTGGTTTCCTGACCGATCATCCCATGGCGAAGCGGAATCGTTTCGTCTTTAATGCGAGCATCCAAAAGGCCTACGCGGAATTGGGTTGTGACAAAATCGGCATCCGCCAGCGCTTCTCTCCGATTCAGCGTCAAGTGAATGTCACAGTCGATTCCCGCTGCCTTTACCATTCTTTTTGCCATGGCTCCGACAATTTCCAGCTTCTCTTTCCCCGCTTCAATATCGACAAGCCACAGTTCCCTGAGCGGAAGTTCATGGTGCCGTTTAATAAACCCTTCGATCAATTCAGGAGTATAACTTGACCCGCCGCCGATCGTAACGATTTTTAATCCTTTTTTCATTGAAATACCCTCCTTCGTTCTTCGTTTCTTTTGACAATTCGATTGTAGATGATGTAATGCATTACAGGTCAAACCCTAATTTTAGGGGTTGTTCAACTTTGTAAGTACTCAAAACAATGCTATGCTTAATGTGGAGGTGGGCCACAGGTGGCAAATATCCAAGAGATCGCACGTCTTGCAGGCGTTTCTACGGCAACGGTTTCACGCGTAATTAACCGGCACCCCTATGTAAGCGATTTAACGAGAGAAAGAGTCTTAAAAATCATTGAACAGTTGGATTATGTACCCAATTCCAATGCGAAATCTTTAAAAAAGGGCATGACCCGGATCATTGGGGTTATCGCCGTTTCATACAGTACACTGTTAATGTCGCTCATACGCTCATTTCATACGATTGCCCAAAAATACGGATTTAACGTCATGCTTTTCATGACAAACGGAGACTGCGGTAAGGAACTTGAAGCTCTTGAAATGTTGCGCAGCAAACAGTTGGACGCCCTGCTTTGCCTGCTCCGCACGAATGAGTGGGATGTCATCGAATCCTACACGAAATACGGACCGATTGTAACTTGGCAACGTCTCGCCAGTGACACTATACCGTCCGTTTTTATGGATCAATATCAAGGCTACATGCTTGGCCTCGAGTATCTATACGCCAAAGGTTACCGGAAAATTTTAAACGTATACTCGTCCAAAGGGCTGAATACCCTGGAACGAATCAGAGCCTATGAGGATTTTATTCAAAAGTACGGACTAAAAGATAAAGGCTTCCCGCAATTTCATAATAAGATGACTATTCGCGATGGAGAAGAAGTAGCGCGATGGTGGATAAAACAAACGGACAAGCCGGATGCGATTTCCTGCTCGACCGACGAGGTAGCGGCAGGGATTTTAACGGAGCTGCGACGCGCCGGATTTTCGGTGCCGGATGATGTGGGAATTATGGGATTTGATAATACAGACATCGCCCACCTGCTGGATCTGACAACCATCCATTATCCCGTAGATAAACAAGCAGAGAATGCATTTAATATTATTAAGGGGATGCTGGAGCAAGCCGTCCCTAAACTGCATTCTCTGGAGTTTAACGTGGTTGAGCGAAGATCGACATAGATTTAATGAAGAGGGCCCGGCTCTTTCCATATCATCCACTTGGCTTCAAGCATTTCGGCTGATTTAAGCAATGTGTTGGTATAGGCGTCTCGCGCGCGCTCATTATGGAGGTCGGAAGTGTGAAATTGCTCGATCTTTTTCCCGTCTTTCATCACTAAAATATCTTCGCACAGTCCGGGCACAAGCGAGAGGTCATGGGTAATGAACAGAAGAGACAACCCTTGCTCCTGTTGAATGGACTTAAGCAGCTCTATGATCCGCTGCTGTAATACGATATCTAGATTCGAGACGATTTCATCACAAATCAATAGTTTGGGATGGATGATCAGCGCTTTAGCCAGGCAAGCTCTTTGATACTGGCCTCCGCTTAATTTACCCGGCCGGTGTCTAAGAAGCTCCTCACGAAGCCCTACCTTGTCTAAATACTCTAGAACTCTCTTTTTACGCTCCGTTCTATTCAAGCTTGTAAAGTTCTTTAACGGTTCTTCCAGACACTGAAACAAGCTCAGCGCCGGGTTTAAGGTTGAGGCTGTATTTTGCAAAACAATCTGAATATCGCGATACCATTGTTTATACGCTTTTATTCCTTTGCGAGGCAGGTGTTGCCCGTTAAATATGATGTGACCCGAAGTCGGTTGCTTTAAGGCCATAATCAGTTGGGCCAGTGTGGATTTGCCGCTGCCGCTCTCGCCTACGATGGCGAAGGACCCTCCATCTTCGATCGCAAAATGGATGTCACTCAGAATTTGCTTTCCATTCATTTCTTTGCATAGCTGCGCCACTTGAAGCATTCGGGCCGGCACCTCCTTTGCTAAGGAGCCTTTGCGAGCGATAGCTGCATAATTGTTTGGTATATTCATGCTCAGGTTGTCCTAATATTCGCTCCGTGCTTCCCTGTTCTATGATTTCTCCGGCACGCATCACCCCGATCGTATCCGCAAGATAACCTGCCAGGAGGATATCGTGCGTAATAAACAACATGCTCATGTTCAGATCCAATATAAGATGATGCAATAAGAAGATGACTTCAGCCTGGGTTGTGACATCAAGCGCGCTCGTCGGCTCATCGGCGATGACGACTTCAGGCTTTAACAGAAGCGCCATCGCAATCATGACACGTTGATTCATTCCACCGCTCAGCTCATGAGGATAACTTTTCATCACATGCGACGTATCTTTCAAGAGCACTTGAGACAGCATCTTTTCCGCTTGTTGCTCAGCCTCATGCCTCGATACCGGTAAATGACTAAGCATAAGATCACCTAATTGTCTGCCAATCGGGAGCGCTGGATGCAATGCTTGTTCAGGATGCTGAAAAATGACGCCAATATGTTTCCCCCTGATTTTGCGCCAGTCCTTTTGGGACAAATGATTGAGGTTTTGGCCGCGCAACAGGATATCGCCTGACATTTGCAGATCTGCAGGAAGCATTCCTAAAATAGCTTTACTGGTTAACGTTTTACCACTTCCGCTTTCTCCTAATAAGCAGTAAGTTTCCCCTGGCTTCAAACAAAAACTGCTGTTATAAACCAGCGATTGACCATTTGCGTTTCTAATATTCAGATGTTTTATTTCTACTGCCGCATCCATTACTTTTCCCTCCTGAGCCGCTCGCCAACAATCTGGAACGAACAGGCTGTAAGAAAAATCATTAAACCCGGGAAAAACCCCATCCATGGTGCAACCTGCAAATAATTTTTCCCATCCAACAACATCACACCCCACTCGGGTGAAGGCGGCTGCGCGCCAATTCCTAAAAAGGATAAACCGGATAAAGTCAAAATCACCTTGCTTACATCCAAAATCAGCATGGTTCCAAGCTGCGGGGCGATATTCGGGATCATATGCCGGATTATCGTTCTCATGCCAAACGATCCGCTTACCCTGCTGGCGATAATATACGGCTCCTTTTTCACATCATGGATCAAACCGCGAATTAATCTTACGTACTTGGCCCACCAGGAAAGAATCATCGCGAAATACACATTCTCCATGCCAAAACCGAGAAAGCCAACCACCACAATGGTGAGCAGGACATTCGGCAAGGCCGTAAAAATATCCGTCACACTCATCATCAACAGATCAAGTTTATTCCCCCAAAAAGCGCTCAGCGCGCCAACGAACAGTCCGATCAACATAACGACGCTGAGAACGATGAAAACGGGGAACACAGAGTCGCCGATCCCGTAAATCACCCGGCTTAACAAATCTCTTCCCAGATAATCCGTTCCAAACGGATGAGCAAGGCTTGGGGGAAGAAGCTTTGCTTGATGATTGGTTTGGAACGGGTCATAAGGTGAAATCCATGATGCGCTCAGCCCGGTAATAATAAGAACTACAATAAATAGCAAGGCCGTTGTTGGAAGTTTATTCGCCCGAACGAGATTCATCATAGTTCCCACCTCTGCTTGTCAAGATGAACCCGCGGATCGGCCGCAAAATAAAGGATATCGGCCACAAAGTTAAATACAAATATAAAAGCGGCCACCAGCAGCGCGCTCCCCTGAATGACGGGAAAATCACGGCGGTAAATGGCCTCGAGCATATATTTGCTGAACCCCGGAAAACTAAAAATCGTTTCCGTGATGATCGAGGCTCCAAAAAAGCTGGGCAAGCTGGTCGTGATTAACGTCAGGATCGGGATGAACATGGCGCGGAATAAATAAGCCGGATAAAAGATAGCCGGCCGCAAACCTCTGGCTTTTGCCGCCTCAATATAGAAGAATTTACTGTATTGCACGGTGTATGAGCGTACCATCCGAATGAAGTAAACGCTTTGGACCAGGGAAATCGCCGTTACCGGAAGCACATAATGCCGTACGGAAGAGCTTCCGACAACCGGAAGAATCGGCCAGATCACACCAAAAGCATACATCAGCAGAATTGCAAGCCAGTATAAGGGGATGGATAACCCCAAAATGGTTAGCGAATAAACCGCGCGATCCGGAATCGAACCTGCATTCAAGCCTAGCCAAATGCCTGCCGGTATTGAAACAGACATCGTAAGCAAAAAGGAGCCGGCAATCAGTCGGAACGTCGGTTCTAAACGGCTCATGATTTCGTGTAATACCGGTTCGCCGGACATAAACGAATTTCCCAGTTCCCCTCGGAATATCTGCAACACCCAAGCCATGTATTGCTGAATAAACGATTGATCAAGCCCCCATTGCGCCTGCAAATGGGCCACCAATGAGCGCTCCGGCACCGCCCCGATATTTAGCAGCATCATCGACGCCGGATCCCCCGGCGCCAGACGCATAAGTGTGAAGACGAACCATGAAAACAGGACCAACGTGAGCATTAACATCAACAAACGACGGGTAATGGAACGCAGCATTATTGGGCTTCTTTCCTTAAGTGATGCCACTTCAAAGGATCGTCTTCAATGGCATTCAAAGTAAAGCCGGCAAGTTCACGCGTATGAACAAAGGTTTGCTTGGCGTAGTAGATCGGCACCGACATCGCTTCCTCGTGCATGCGCAGAAACACTTGGTCAAATAACGCCTGCTGCTGCGCTGCCGAGACGGTGGAAGCAATCTGATCCAGCAGGTCCGACAATGGCTGGTCCTGATAAGCAACCCCCGGCGTGGATGGCGAACTGTAGAATAAAGAAGACAGGAAGCGATACGGCAATTGGGCATCCGTATAAGTCCGATACATAAGCAGATCATAATCTTTGCTGCTCCATAACGTATCGTAGTAAGCCGCCCGTTCCTGATTCACGATGCTTACTTGGATGCCGATCTGCTTCATGTTGTCCTGAAAAATTTCCGCCATCTCTTTCCACTCCGGATATTCTTCCGTTTGAATCACCAATCGCAGCTGCAGGACTTGTCCGTCTTTCTCGAAAAGCTGCTTTTTCTCATTCCACTTGTAGCCCGAGGCTGCGATCAGCTGTTTTGCCTTCTCCGGGTTGTAAGGGTAGAACGGCTGGTTATCGTCCGTGACAAAGGCGACTTTCTCTTGAAACAACCCTTTGACCGGTTCACCGCTTCCATCTCCATATTTACTCGTATCATTTCCGTAATTGATGGCCTGGCGTATATTTTTGTCCGCTAGAGCCGCATTGTTTTGGTTGATGACCAAAAAATAGGACATCGTACTGGTGCCCGTTTCCACCACGTACTTATCGTTATTTTGAAAAACACTTAGACTTTCCGCCGGAATATTGCCAAGTTCACCCCCTGCAAGATCCACCTCGCCGGATTGCAGCGCGAGCACCCTGGCCTGCGGATCCGTGATGACTTTAAAGACAAGCGAATACTCCGACGGTTTCTCCAACCAATAAAACTCGTTGGCAACCAGAACCGTCTCAACTCCTTGCTGATAGCTGCCTATTTTCCAAGGCCCCGTGCCGATCGCTTGGTGAAAGGTCCCATTCACATCTCCCGCAGGTGTCACCGCATTTGGACTCATAATCCGAAATGGCCTGGCCTGACTAAGCTCATACAAGACTTGAGTTGCGGTTTCATTAAAAGTAAGCACGACGGTGTTGTCATCAGGGGATTCTATTTTTTTCAGCAAACGGGATATTTCAAGCGTAGCATTCTCTTCCCGGCTGACCGCCCGCTCCAACGAAAACTTAACGGCCGCGGAATTCAATGGACTGCCATCCGAGAATTTTACTTGTTTTCTTAAATGAAAAGTATAGGTCTTTCCGTCATCAGATACTTCCCATGATTCGGCCAAGCTGGGGGCAATTTTGCCTTCCCCTTCATATTCCACCAGCGCATCGTATACAGCGGCATGCATATGCCGTGTTCCATTATAGGTCGCGGCATCCAGTTTATCTCCTTCGGTATCCTGGGTTACCGCTACAACGATTTGTTTGTCCGCTTCTTGGCCCGAATCAGCAACCGGACCTTTGGCCTGCGAGCACCCCGCAAGCAACAAAAACGCCAAAACGACTGCAACACTGAAACGATATCTGCTAAACATCCCTACTCCTCCTACTTTTCTTCTGCGATGTTGGCGATTAAACTGCTGCCATAACCATGACCACTTGCAAACAGAGTAATCTTTGTATATTATTAATCGTAACTTTTACGATTTGCAACATATTTTTTTTATAAAGGAGACCGGGTTGATGAGTGAGCATAAACTTGCAGGGCAATATCGTGATTATTGGGACAAAGGAGCAGCGGTGTATGATGAAATCATTAATACCGAATTTGCAACGGATACATATGATCAATGGAACGCGATTCTGAGTCATCTTTTATCCGGAAAACGGAATTTAAAAATCCTCGATGTTGGAACGGGGCCCGGATTTTTTGCCGTTTTGCTTAGCCGTATGGGGCACCGGGTTACCGCCATCGATTCCTCGCCTGAAATGGTAGCTAGAGCGAAACAAAATGCGCAAAAATACAACTGCAATATCCAAATTATGGAGACGGATATCATCGAATATAACACTGATGAAACCTTTGATATCATCATTTCCAGGAACGTCACTTGGTTCCTATACAATCCTGTTGCGGCTTATCAAAATTGGCATCGGATGCTTAACGGCGGGGGGCAGGTCATTATTTTCGATGCAAATTGGAATTTGTTTTTGAGTAATCCTCAGGAGGCGGAGCTTTTTAGCAAAGCCAAGGAGGAAGCGATGGAGCAAGGTTACTTGCCGTATCGTGAAGAGAAAGACATCGAGGAAGGAGATCAACTGGCGCTTACCTTGCCGTTGACCTACGTAAGAAGACCGGGATGGGACAGCGAAATGCTTAAGTTTATTGGCTTTACAAAAATCCAAATCCATGAAGGATTCGATGCTGAATTTTATAGTCCTGGCGAAAAAATCCTAAACCGCCACCGGCCCATGTTCGCGATCGTTGCCGAAAAATAGACGCCTTGCGGCGTCTATTTACAACGTGAAGAACAAACTTCAATTACTTAGCTTCTGTTTCTGCTGCAGTACCAAATTTCTCATTATCCATCATTTTCCAGTCAAAGTTAATTTCAAACCATCTTCAAATTAGAAAACTGAAAACTGGAATGACACCGCTGCAATATCGAAAAGAAAACAACTCAGCTTTCGCCTGAATTTACAACTTGATATGATAGGAGCCGCTGCCTACTTCGCAAATGACGTGCCCGTCTTTATAGGAAACATGTTCAAAATCCACCGAAAGGCGCTTCACTTCCTCTTTGCTTCCTTCTATCATAACGGTAGCCGTCGTATTCGCGGGTACAACGAACCGATAATCCACTCCATCATCGGTCTTTCTCCAACCGGATTCGATTTTTCCGTAAGGAGATTCATACGTTGCGGATGCGTGCGTCAATGTGCCGCCGATCCACGGCTTAATGATGAAATGCTCATATCCCGGCTGCTCGGGAACAGGCCGAATACCGGCCACACCGGCGAATAGGAAGTTGCAGACTGCCCCGTATGAATAGTGATTGAGAGAATAGGCCAACTCGCCCTCCGGTGAAATCCCGTTCCAGCTTTCCCAAATGGTTGTCGCGCCTTGGGTCACGGCGTACAACCAGGACGGACATGTATCCTGCTCCAGGAGCCGGTAAGCGACTTCCGGATATCCGTGTTCAGCCAATACGTGGAGAATAAACGGCGTGGACAGGAAACCCGTATTCAAATGGTAATCCTGCGCGATCACAAGTTCCGCCAGCCGATCGGCTATGGCTTGTTTCCGATCTTCGTTGACCAAGTCGAAAGCCAAAGCGCGAACATGCGGAGCCTGTCTGCCTTCCTGAAGCAGGCCATTTTCCCGAATAAAATATTTGTTGTAAACCCGCTTGATTTTTTCATACAGCTTCGAATACCGCTCCGCATCTTCCTGCTTCCCCAGGATGGCGGCCATTTGGGAAAGCAAACGGGTGGAATACCCGTAATAAGCCGTCGCCGTTAGTGGATCGCCCGTGACTGCTCTTGCTTGAAACTCGGCCCCGATTTGTTCGTTACTATGGGACTTGTCGGCCTCTAGCCATTCCCCCCAGTGAAACTTCGTATCCCAGACGAAATTCGCATCCAGTTCCCCGTCCGTATCGTTGTGGTAGTAAGCTGCATCCGTACAGTTTTCGTTACGGTCTTCGGCGCAAGCTTTCATATAGTCGACCCAGGCTTTGGCAGAGTCGTATTGTCTATCTAGAATCGATTTGTCTCCATAACATAAATACATCGTCCACGGAGCAATCACCGCTGCGTCTCCCCAACCTGAAGAGCCATCAAAATAACCGGGGTCTCCGGGTTTGGTGGAAGCGAATAAAGCCATCATCTGGTTATCCGAATTTCTTTCGACGCGTTCATATTCATCCATACTGTGAAGCCCTAATACGTTAGGCACCGTAGACCCTACCGCGCCGGACGGAAACTGTTCAGCGGCCAGATCGGCCAACCACTTTTCGTAGAAAGCATACACGTTCATAAAATCCGCCGCCGTTCTCGAGAATAGCTGAGCGTCGCCGGTCCAACCCGCCCGTTCTCTTGTCGGACAATCCGTGGGGATTTCCATGAAGTTGCTTTTCATGCTCCATCTGGAGTTGGAAACCAGCTGATTAATCAGCGGGTTGGAGCAGGTGAAATCGCCACTTTCTTCCATATCGCTGTAAATGGCAAAGGCCGTGAATTGATCGGCCTTCGGCTTATCCGGAACATTTTTCAACAAGACATACCGAAACCCAAAAATAGCAAAATAAGGTCGGTATATCTCCTCTTCTTGTCCGGCCAGAATGTAGTGAATTTCCTGGAAATCGTTTACAGGTCCGGCGTGTTCCAGATTAGATAGCGTGAAATTACCGTTTTTGTCTAAAGTTTCGCCGTGAACCAAAATGACTTCCGTCCCCGCATCGCCTTGCAGCTTCATTTCAACCCAACCGGCTATGTTTTGTCCGAAATCAAGCACCGTTTCTCCATTTGGCGTTTCGATGATCCGGGGAGTGAACTTCTCCCTGGTCCGAACCGGGAGGCTGGAAGCGACCAGATGATCCGTCCCGTAGTCCTTAACATGTACTGCCGTCCAATCGGCATCATTGAATCCGGCCGTATTCCACCCCTCGAAGTCGATACGGGCATCATATACTTCTCCCGCTTTCAAATCGGACTTCAGCAGCGGACCGGAAGAAGTTGTAAACGACCCGTCGCTGGCAATAATCTCCTGGCTTCCGTCGTCATAGGTTAAAACCAACTGTCCTAGAAAGGCAACCTTATAACCAAAGTTGTTCTTTAGACCCAAAACCCCTGTAGAACCTCTCCACCATCCGTCGCTGAGCAGGATTCCCCAGGCGTTGGCACCTTCATTTAGAAGGGAAGTCACATCATAAACCTGATACTGCAGTCTGGCGTAATAGGACGTAAAACCCGGCGTAAACAGATGGTCCGTGCCTTCCTTGCCGTTCACGTAGAACTTGTACAAACCTCTTGCCGTCATGTAAGCTCTGGCGGAAACGAGCCCGCTTCTCACGTTGAATTCTTTGCGGATATAAGGCGCCGGTTTATAAACGTCCGGGTCTACCTCGCCCTCCGGTTCGATCCATTTTGCTTTCCAGTCCGCAGCGTTCAGCAGTCCCATCTCGAAAAACGCCGGCTCGCTAAACGCCGACTCGTTCCCGTCATTGTCCCAGATTTTCACCCTCCAGAAGATTCGCACCGCTGACTTCAATTCAGATCCGCTGTATACCACTCTCTGGGATCGGCCCGCTACCTTGCCGCTATCCCAAAGAATGGGGTCAAACGTCTCGCTGGCGGATGCCTGAACTTGATAAGCGCTTTGTATCACGTTTCGGGCTTCGCTTTTGATTTTCCAAGATATTCGCGGAGACTTGTTATCCAATCCTAAGGGGTTGATCAAATGTTCCGTCCTTAAACCGTAGGTGCTTAACATTTCCATTACCCTCCTTTTAATTCGGGCGCAATAAGTTTATATGACGAAATTCCATCGCCAAGAAAACGCCTTCAATATAAATCTACAACAGATGGGGCAGCTTTCTTAGCCCAAAAGTTAAGCGCTTTTTTATCGTTTTTTAAGGTGTTGGAATGAAGGGAAGAAGTTGCGGATTAATGAAAATCATCCAAGTAAATGAAGAGGTAAGCGATTACAGCTTAATGCTTCAGGTTGGCAATACGCCATCACTTTCTCTGTCCGTGCCGCTTTGCGTAAAGTAAGGATGGCAAATAGGGATTGAAAGCCTGCGTTTTCATAACCAGTTACCTCCTGCGTCCATCTGCTATTTTGTCTAAACCGCTTGTCGCCGCGCTTCGAGTTCTTCCTGAATTTCGGCCATTCGCTCTTTATCCAATTCATAGAATTTCATGGCGATCAAGGAAATGATCCAAGCAATGACCATGACACCAATGGCCAGGAACATCGTCATCCAAAAAATTTTGTCGGAATAGGGCGTGTTTATATCCGGAAAAGCGGCTTTAAATCCTATTAAGGCCAGCATCAATCCAATAAAGGTCTGCTGCAGGGAAGAAACTGCTTTATCAATAAACGCATAGACAGAGGATATGACACCTGGTGCAAAGCGATTCGTTTTATGCATGTTGTAATCGACAATATCCGCCAACATCGGCATCATTAACCCGGAACATACATAACGCACAGCTCCTCCAATCAGGTACAAAAACAGGAAGCTAATGGTCATAAAGCCCATGTTGTCCATCCGAATTTGCTTCGGGTCCCCCAACCATAATAGTAAGAATAACAGACTGTAACTGATGATGCAGGCCCAGGTCGCGATGACGAAGCCTTTTTTCGAGCCAAATTTCATCGCATATCGAATACCGAAGAGAAGTACGATGATATTGGGAATTAGGGCAATTGCGGATACCGTCCCCCCCAAAGGGTAATTCCCGATTATAATCCCGAATAACATAACGCCAACAATCACATTGCCGGCGATTTGCATACTTAATTTATCAACCGCTGCGGACACGATAAACATCTGAAACGGCCGGTTATTCTTTAACAGGGGCCACAGATCTTTAAGTTTAATGGCTTCCGAATGATGGCTTGCACCAAAATTTTCATCACGATCCTTTGCCGCGATTCCTATAATAGCAAAAATGTAGGCGATACCCGCGAGGATAACCGTAAAAATAGTCATTTCATGGAATAGCCCTACATTCGAAAAATCGCCATATTTTCCGATTAAATAATATGACAAATATATGGATTGCAATGTAAAAAACACCACTGTACAAATCGTCAGAAGTCCGCCAAGCAAAGGCCGTTGCTCCGGATCGTTGGTTAAAATGGTGTTTCCGATGTTAAGCGCAATTTGGGATAGTGCATATCCCAGAATGTAAACGATATATAAACCGATAAAATAAATAAGCTTTATGCCATGAGGAACCAGATGGTTAGTGAAAAACATCAGCAAAGTGGACGAGGCCATTAAGATATAGGCAACGACTAAAGCCGGTCTTACTTTTCCAAACCTGCCTTTCGTTTTATCCAGAATCAACCCCACAATGGGATCTGTAACCGCATCCATAATTCTTGACCCCGTAATAACGATTGAAGCGATAACCGTTCCGAGTCCAACAATGCCGGTGGCATAATAGGACACAAACATCATTAAGGCCATAAATGCGTTATGTCCAAAGCCTCCAATCGGATATATACCCATTTGCCAGACCTTGGCACGGCGATATATTTTCTCTCTTTCCGCCTTTTGTACAGCTTTTTGTTCTTTGGTCAGCTTTCTTTTTTCAGCCTGCGACATACATTTTCCTCCCTTTTGACCGCAAAAATGAAGCGCTTCCACAATTAATGTTAGCACTTACAATCCATTATTTATGGTACTTTAGTCTTTTTTTTGGTGATCTAATGAATAAAATTTTTACTCTTTATTTTTTTGAAAATAATCCTAAATAAGAAAAAAGTCGGCTCCTATTTTAAAGATAGAAGCCGACTCGTTATGGACACAATATGTCCGTGTATAGCAGTAAAAGTTTTCCTTATGGCGAGATGACCGGAATAACTTCGCCTTCCGTGATTCCCTTTTCATTAAAGGCATCTACCTTAACATATATTGGCTCGCCTTTGATCAAGGCCCCGATGTTGACCTCATTTTTGCCCAGCACCATATAGCTGTGGTATAGCTTCTCCGGCGCGAACCCCCACAAGACATTGTGCCCGACTGCTTCGTCCTGCTTCCATGATACATAAAGGTCAAGTCCGCTTTTCACTTCGGTTTTAATTTCGGATGCTTGAGCGGGGAGTTCCCCCTTGCCGATGCCAAACACTCTCAAACCGGAAATACATGCCTGTTGCTGAAAAGGAAGCTCTATTACCGTACATCGAATAAATCGGGCCTTCGCCCCTTCTTCCTTTACTATCAGGTCATGCGGCAGATCGGAATCCGCATCTGATTTATCTTCGATGACAAAATACGTCTCTCCGTCAAGTGAGCCTTCCAGAAACCATCTTGTCACATGCTTCCGCTGATCAATATATCGAGGCATGTGACCCGATTTATGCAGTTCTGCTCCTTCGGGAAGCGAAAGGTTTAATTGATCGTCCGCAAAATTAATCTGAACGGCATGCACGTTACATACATCTAACAGATCAATCTCAACAAACTCGCCGGCTCTGCTCGATGCTGCCTTCCACCAGGTTTGAACATTTTCATCTGTTGCCTTTGATGGTTCGTTGCCCGCTATATAAGAAGACGCCTTTGCCGGCTTACGGTAAGATAGCAGCATCCATTCCGGGTTTTCCCACGGGTTGAGTTTGGCTTGCTCAAGCTTCATCGGCCAATCGCCGTATCGCTGATTGCAAAACAGCTCGCCATCTTGATCAAAGCCGGCCGGCCATAAGCCGATTCGTCTTTCGAACATATGATTGACGCTAATTCTCATCGTAGAGGTATGCCACCAATTGCCATAGCGATCTTGCAACGTCGACCCGTGTCCTGCTCCTGGAATAAACCCGCCTGGCTTAAACGAGTATGGATTATTCTTCGCCAATGTAAACGGACCTAGCGGATTGTCCGATACATAAACACCGTCAGAATAAACATTGTATTGCGTGCCTGGGCTAGCATATTGCAAATAGTACTTGCCGTTATGCTTATCCATCCACGCCCCCTCAATATAAGGATCATTTCCTAACATCACTCTGAGATCTTGGAGCTTCTCTTCCGTTACATCCGGCATCATTCGTTTATAATTTTGCAGCGTTTGCTCAATCTGTTCAGTAGTTTTAGGGGCGACATGATTTTCACCATTCCGCTCATATCCGATAACGGATGGGTTGCTAAAGATCAGTTCAACGGGCTCTCCGAGCGGCTTCATCGTTTCACGATTCAGCTCAACTCCGTAGATTGGCTTCAAGTTCGAGCAGCCCCAGTAGAAATAGACGCGGCCATCATCATCCACGAATAGATTCGGATCCCAGAAGGGAAAGGTGCCTTCGATTTCCTCGAAGCCTTCGCGGATCGGATCTTTGGTGCGATAAAAAGAACCGTTTTTCTCGGAATTTGAAGCTGTAAAATACATATATTCTCCTATTACTCTCACATCCGGCGCGTAATCATAGATAGGCATCCCTTTCAACGGATAGTATTCCCAATCTATGAGATTATCGCTGACAAGAAAACCGGCTATCATGGAAGGAAACAGAAAAAACTTGTCTTTAAATGAAATCAAGGTCGGGTCTGCGGCTTCTCTGTTTGCCGTCAGTTGTTCCATTTGAATAAATTGGTACTTATACTCGATATTCAGCGGATTGCAGATATACTTCATTTCGCATCCTCCCCTTTCACCCGAACGGTTGCGCCCGTTAGCTTAACGTCCCCGACAATTCCGGTCGGTTGCAGGATGGGAGCTTTGGCCAAAGCGGCGAAGAGACTCCCCGGTTCCAAAGGTCTAAAATGCTGCTCACGCTCCAACGTAGTTGCGACTTCGATGCGAATTTTGTTTTTTCCTTCCCTCAGTTGCCTGCCGATATCAATTATGAATGGCGGAGCCACCTGAATGCCCGCGGATTCCCCATTGACGAATACCTCGACTCCTTCAAAGGCATCTTCAATGACCAGGGAAGCGTGTTGCAGCGCCGGGATTTCCACCTCATTCTCATAACGGATAAAACCCGAAAACTCAGGGTACTTCAAACCGACATTTTCGAAGCCGGAAATTGCCTGTTCGTCATGGAAGTGAGGATACTCGATTGAAGTTGCCAGGCTCATTGTCCAGCCGTCCCGCAGTTGGATTTCCCGATCATAGGGGACGAGTGTTTTTACGTCTTCATCTTCTGCTTGATCAAAAACAATGACCACGCTTTGATAAGGCGGGATCTCCAAAGCAAGCGCAGTTCCTCGCTATCATGCTCGGCCCGAACGGCGTACAATTGATTATTCCACGCATCATAGCCGTAAACCGGACCTGAACTTGAAACGGTAATCGTCCCTTTAAAGGTTTCCGCCATATTCTCGTTCGTGAAGAGATAAATATCGCTTTCATCCCGGTAATGCAAATAACGGAGCATCGAAAAAGCAGGCTCTACAACAAGCTCGGCAACGGCATGCGCCTTTAGCTCCGAAACCAGCGTATCCAATGAAACCACCGTGCAATCCGACAACGCTGCGAGCAGGCCAGAGTCCCCATCAAGAATTCCGCTCGGCAGGCCATCAATGAACAGAACGAGGCAGCCCGCTTGTTTCAGTTCCAAAATCGCTTCAGCCGTGCTTGCGGGAATATATTGCGCATAAGGGATGATTAAAGTCTTGTATTCCTGATGATTGACACGCAAAAGATTTCCAATTTGGGTCTTGAATCTGTCTCGTTCCCTAAATACGTCGGCGGGCAGAATATCAAAATCGATTTGGTGATCCGTCAACACATGCGCCGGCTTCTGATCCAGCATATACTCCCCGGCCCATTCCGCCTCCGCATGATATAGAATCGCCGCGGGAGTAATGCGTTTACCGTCGCTGATCAAAGCGCACATCCGGTTTAAGTATCTCATCAACGCGCCAAAATGGCGGAACTGCGGATCATGACCGTTCGCATAAAAATGCGGCGGGCAATCCGGATCGGGATACGGCTTGGCGGAAAACGCATGCGGAACGTAATGATTTACGCCCCTTACCAGGAAATGATCCACGAGATATTTCATCATACGAACGCCCTCTCCCCACCCGTAAGCGCCAAAGATCTCGCACATCGTGCGCCCCTTCTTGATCGGGTCAATGGCGGCAAGGGAGCTGCCCAATTTACCGAGCATATAATGGAAAAACTCTCCGTCCCGTTCGCCGATGATCGTTTTCTTAGGATAAATCTCCCCGCCGGGCATCACCTGCCCGCCAATATCGTCAATCCCGGACATATGCTGCCCCGAAAGCCCGCGGAAAAAATGCCCCAAGCTTGAACCAGTCCGGGCGTGCATGTTATTGTCTTCGATCAAATGGCCAACGTATTCTACACCGCGCGCTTCGCACCATCGGCCGATCGGTTTGGAAAAGTTCTCCTCCACCAATCGAGTAATAATATCCATATAAATATAGCGCACTTCTGCGCTTTGATCGGGATGGCTGCTGCTTTCCCAAAGCAAAGGCAATTTTCTTTTCCAATCATCCCCCAACCGAGCGTGCATTTGCGCCTCTACCTCTTCACTCCAAGGCAGATCTTGATCCGCTCCGATCGGCCTGTTATCATTCATCTTCCCGTTGCCAAGCCCAGGTTCATCGGAAAAGAAGCCGGCAATGGTTTTTCCGAATTCCTCTTTATAACGCGCATAATGCGGTTCGTATACGGCTTCAATTTGCTTCCCGGCGCTTTTCTTATCCAGCATATTGATGTAGCCGTCACGGCTCCCGGCATTCCGGGTCAGATAATTCACATAGATAATCCACTTTCCTTCCGGGATATCCCATACAAGCTGCCCCTCCTTAACGAAATCCGTGATGTCCGTTAAAGTGGACGCATCAAAGCCCTGGTCAATCCGGGCGGCGCAAACGCTTAGCAGCGTATCGTCATCGAACTTCCGTCTTTCCTTATTGGCACGGGCAAACAGGCTATGCTCAAAAGGATTTTTAACATATTTCGCATGCTTCGCCACATTCAGCTGAGCGGCTTTGGCCGGACCTACCGCTTCGATGGAGGAATAATACAGAAATTGACTGCACAATTCGGGAGGAGCCTCCTTCAAGGCCCCGTTTGCATATCCGGTGGGGAAATGGCTGTCGTCCAAAATCCATACTTTCATCTTCCGTTTTTGGGCCTCATCCAGGATGATGTCCAGGTCATGCCACCACCGTGGTCCGCAAAAATCAGGATGCGGCCTGCTCTCCACGCATACGGCTCCAATCCCCGCCGAATGGATAGCCTCCATGTATTCTCGAAGAACTTCCTCTTCTTCTCCATGCAGCCATAAGAACGGGAAAATAAAGTTTTCCCCTTCGGAACGAAGCAATTTTTTTATTTTCGGATTCAAGTTCATCCCTCCGTTTCAAACTTCCTTTTTAATCTTCACTAACTCCCGATTCAGTTTATTAATGACACGTTTGTTAAACAGCAAACCGTCGCTGTCCATCGATGCCAGAACATCCAGTTTAAAGCCTTCCATCATGCCGTACATCGGCGCTTGAGTCAGATCCCCAAGGATTTGGATGACTGCCTTTCTTGTTTCTTCATGGGCCATCAAATCTTGGATCGTATCACGAGAGGAGTAAACGCCATCCGGGATCTCCACTTCATCCAACGGCTCATTGTCATCAGCCTCGGGCAACTTAAACCAGTTGGCGACCATTTCTCCCTTATCTTCTACCGGCGCAGAATAGGAAGGATTGGCTTCGGCCACTTTTTCGAACCAGGCCTGGTCTTTGAACGTTTGATTTCCATCGTGGGCGATGGTCTCGATATGGGTGCGCCCTTCCCCTAAAGCCACATCTTTGAAAATGACGATTTTGCCCGCTCCGGATAAAGTTCCGATCTTATTGCCGTTAACGATTAATGCAACTTCCTTGCAGTTCGTATATACTTTCAAATCGATCTTCTCGCTGGCCCGTTCCACATACCGCTTCCCGGCAATATGAACAAACGGTTCGCGAGACCAATGCGCTTTATACATATAGAAAGCATCTTTCCTGACTTTACGATCATAGGTGACAAGCCCTTTATTGTTGCGCCCTTTGACGCCGCCTTCATCGCGGACGTTCGCGCCGAAATCAAACATGTTCCAAACATACGTGGCCCAAAGGTATGAGCGTTCCGCGAAAATCTTCCATACCTTTTCGTGATACAGCGCATGATATTCCTCCGTATAATCTTTGACCACGGGCTGATCGCTATGATATTCGATAATGCCTTCCGCACCGTACTCCGAGATACACAAACAGGTGTGGGGATTGATTGCATGATAGTTGTCCAGCCATGGCGCAAAGTCTTCCGTTTTCCCGTTATACCAGCCATAATACTTGTTATGGCCGATAACATCCGTCATGTAATTGTATTCATCCTTCTCATCAACAATAAACATGTTCGCCATGGTGGTTAAACGGGTCGGATCTTCTTGCTTTGCCAGTTCGTTTAGTTCGCGAACAACCTGGCGAACCTTTTCTGCATTTTTGCTGCCGATTTGAATTTCGTTCTGAATCCCCCAAAATAAAACGGAGGGATGGTTGAAATTCTGACGAATTAATTCTACCAATTGTGACTTGGCGTTTTCACCGGATAGATCCGTTTGCGACATTTGGGTAATAAACGGAATTTCCGCCCACACGACCATGCCTGCACGGTCGCACAGATCATAGAAGTATTGGTCATGCTGATAATGGGCCAGACGAATGGAATTGGCCCCGATTTCCTTAATGAATGCCATATCTTCATCATGCTCTTGATGCGTAATCGCCCATCCCATATCCTTGCGATCCTGGTGTCTGGCGACACCGTTTAACCGGATATTTCTGCCGTTCAAATAAAGCCCCCGGTTTGGGTCCACGTGAAAATAACGAACACCGAAAGGAATGACGACCTCATCCACCGTGTCGTTGTGTCGTTGCAAAGAAACGCGCGCTTGATACAAGTAGGCGTTTTCCAATCCATTCCACAAAATCGGTTTCTTCATGATCATTGCCAGATCTACGGGTTGGGTTTCTCCGGCATTCAGGTTGACCTCTGCGCCCCCATTACCGACCGGACGGCCCGTTTGATCCAGCAACTCGATCCAAAGTCTTGCTTTGCTATCTTCACGCAAGTCATTCGTAATTCGCGTATGCAGCCGCAACTTTGCCACATCTTCGGATACCTCCTCCTGTACCACATAAACCCCCGAGGAGCCATGATCCAATAAATCGACATGTACGGGATGGACTACGATTAAATTCACGTCCCGGTATATCCCGCCGTAGAAGGTGAAATCGGCCCTTAAGGGATACACGTCTTCAAAATCCGAATTATCCACTTTGACAGCCAGCACATTGGGGCGGCCAAACGCAAAATGCGCTGTCAAATCAAAGCGGAACGTGGAATAACCGCCGCGGTGCCTACCCAAATGCCGTCCGTTTAAATAGACATCCGCAACGCTGTTTGCTCCCTGAAACTCAATAAACACCCGCTTGTTCTGATCCAGCGCCGGCAGCGTGAGAACTTTGCGGTACCAGCAAGCCCCGCGGTAATATTCATTCCCATTGGCTCCGTCAATCGCGTTCCAAGTATGCGGCAAAGATAGTTCTTCCCAGTTCCGATCGTCATAAGAAATGTCTTTCGCATCGCTCTCGTCCAGCTTTGAGAATTTCCAATTTGGATTTATATTAATCACTTTTCGCATGTGCTTTCCTCCATAACCTAAAGCAAATCTTTCATTTTTTCAGCGATAACTTTGTCCAATACCTACATTGTTCAGTTCACCTTTTTCATAAAATCAAAGTCCGGATTTTTTAATTTCGCCCAATACGGACAAGCTTTCTTTGGGATACCTGGTTTGGGTGGAACGATCCACGGCAATTAATCCAAAGGTTTGGTCGTACCCCAATTGCCATTCAAAATTATCAAGCAAAGACCAATAGGTGTACCCAATGACAGGGATTCCTTTTTCCAGGCAGCAATACACACCGGCGAGGGCCCGTTTGATAAACTCGACTCTCTCCTCATCCTGGCCGGTAGAAATCCCATTTTCCGTAACGATGATCGGTTTCGTCCAATGCTTGGAAACAAAATCCAGAACTTTGCCCAGCGCTTCCGGATAATATTCATATACCATTTTTGTCCGTCTGGTATGCTCATCCGGATGAACAATCCCCTCCGGCCCGTGAATTTTGCGCGAATAATTTTGCACTCCCAAAAAATCGTCCTCTTGAAGAAATGGCAGATAGCCAAGAAAGTCCTCCTGCCATTCTTTTTCGACAAATTCCTCCCCGCCCGGCAAGGCTTGATGATCATAAAGCGAAAACGTGATTCCAACCTGAATCTTGGGATTGATCGCCTTAATGAGGTCTCTCGCTTTTTCATGGCATTTCATAATAATAAGCTCGCCGTTTTCAGTCCTTGGCGAAAGAAATGGCTGCACCTTCCTCGGATCAATCGCAAAAGTCTCTCCCAGCTCCCGGAAATATTTTTCCATTTTCGTTTCCGTAGCCACATTCAGGCCAACCTGAACTTCGGCATGCTTCCCTTTTGCTGTATCCGAGCCCATCATCCTCTTCATGATCTTGGTGATTTGTTTGCCCATGTTGGCTTCATTAATGGTGCAAATATAAGGAATAAGATGACCCAGTTCGGAGACAACATAGCGGCAATAATTCACAAAGTATTCAATGGTCGTTTCACTCTCCCATCCCCCCTCCGCAATCAACCATTTCGGAGATGAAAAATGATGGAGCGTCACAATCGGCGTGATGTTGTTTTGATGACAGAACTCAAGGACATCTTTGTAGTGTTCCATTTCCTTGCTGTCAAAGATGTCTTTCGTCGGCTCGATTCGCGCCCATTCGATGGAAAATCGGTAAGCGTTGCACCCGGCACCCTTTAAAAGCCGAATATCTTCTTCGTATCGATGATAATGGTCCACGGCATCTAGCGAAGGTTCTTTGTACACGGAATGGGGAACATGCTCCATCGCCCAAAAATCGCTGTATATATTGTTCCCCTCCACTTGATGCGCCGCTGTCGCCGCTCCGATCAAAAAATTGTCCGGAAATTTCATTAAAAATCACCCTTTCTTTTTGCCCCTTGTAACCGTTATCATATCATTGAGGCATAAACTTTTATGGTATTTTCGTACTATTTTTTGTGCGATAAGCAAGGAAAGGGGAAAAATCATGGGGACTTTCATGGATAGAAACAAGAAGATATGCGATCTCGTTTCCGGTACATTTGATTTACATGTTTTTTACATCCATCCGAGCGGCAAAATCATCTATGAATCCTCCAATCAGCAGTTATTAAATCCTCTTTATGAGAACCAAAAAGATAAATTATTTAAGCAATTGCATTTTTACGCAAGCAAGCCTTATGAATTCCCGTTAATTAAGAAGTCGTCATTTTCAGAAAAATTTATATTGATCAGTGTTTTTCATGATCAAACTTTTGAAGGTACCGTGTTAATCGGACCTTCCGTTTCCTATCCTTTATCCGAGGATCGAGTAAACGGAATCACCCATGATGCGCATGGTTTTTTTTATCGCGATAAAGTTCTGCAATATTACAAATCTGTTCCTGTTATTAGGCACGAGCAGCTTTTGAATATTAGTACCAGCATATTTCTTATGTTTAACCAGGTATTGATTCCCCCCGAAAAGGTATGGGAGAGAAACGGCGAATTCACGGAACACGATGAGAAGATGGAACAAGCGGATTTAGTGATTTCCAGCAATTTACAGTCCAACGTTTTTCACGAACGGTTATTCGAAAAGAAAATGATCGGAATTATTAAGGAAGGAAGGGTAGAAGAAATAAAAAATCTTCCCAATTTCAAGGAAGAAGAAGTAGCCAGCGTTTTATCGAAATCCAGTTTTATTCGTTCCAATAAAAATCATATTATAACCCTCATCACTCTGGTATCCAGGGCAGCTATCGAAGGCGGATTGCATGAGGAAATCGCCTTCAGTTTACACGATCGTTTTATCCAGCAGGTGGAGGAAATGGAGACATTGGAGGAAACCAGGGAATTGGCCAAAGAAGTCCTTTATACTTATGCCGAAAAGGTTCGAGAAGCTAAAAATGAACGTTATTCCAAAACGATCGCCGCCTGTAAAAATTATATCTACAAACATATTTATGAAAATATAGATCATGGTGCGATAGCCAGTACGGTTGGGCTTAGCCCCAAATATCTTTCTGTTTTATTCAAGAAAGAAGTCGGGATCACCGTTAGCGAATATATTCAACATACAAAAATTGAGGAAGCCAAGAAGTTGCTCGCCTACAGTAAAACGCCGATTTCTGAGATCTGTACTTTGTTAACCTTTAATGATCAAAGTTACTTTACCAAAGTCTTTAAGAGAGTAACCGGGGTCACCCCCAAATTTTATAGGGAAAGATATCATTTTCTGGAGAAGTAATGGCAAAAAGGGCCTACGATTCACCACTCGCCCGTTTGGGTTTCGACCAATGACGCATGCCCTGCCTTCTGGAGCGGCAGTTCGGGATGGCCGAAGCTGGTCAGAATCGGGTTATGGGGAGCCGCCTCATAAGGCCCGATAATAGAAGTCGATCTTGCCAGGGTAGCGGCGTGTTCGTATCTCGTTCCGCCCTCGGCGGTTAGCAGATAGTAATATCCATTACGTTTGTAGAGATGCGGACCTTCCGTACGCCCAAGCTCGGTTCCTGGAAAAATGTTAGTCACCGAGCCGATTAATTTTTGTTCCGCTGGAGAGTATTCCTGAATGACAATCCCTGCGAACTGGTTCCTCCCTTTGCGGAAGTCCCAGATCATATTCAACAGCCATTTGCTCCCGTCATCATCATGAAACAAAGAAGGATCGAAGCCGCTGCTGTTTAAATAAATCGGTTCCGACCACGGACCCATGATATCGGTTGAAGTCACCAAATAGTTATGCGTATCCTTGAAGGCCCCTTTGCGTGACTTGACATCTGTATAAATTAAGTAAAAGATCCCGTTGTCGTAACTCAAACAAGGCGCCCAGACTCCCCCGGAATTTACGTTGCCCAACATATCAAGCTGTGATGTCCGATTCAAGGGACGAGTCAAAACTCTCCAGTGAACCAAATCCTTCGAGTGGTGAATTTGGATCCCGGGAAACCACTCAAAGGTCGATGTGGCGATATAATAATCGTCTCCGACGCGAAGAATCGAAGGATCGGGGTTAAAGCCGCGCAATATGGGATTATTAATGTAGCTCATCGGACTCCTCCTAAATCGTTTCATTTCCCCTCATCTTACGAAAACTCGATAACGCACACCTCGAAAGGCCGCATCCTGTAAACACCGTGAAGAACCGCATCCGTGAGCAGATCGCGTTTGGGGACCCGAAAAGTGACCGTCTGCTCCGTATGAGCAAAGTTCATTAAAAAGGCATAGCTTTGTTGCGTTCCTTCATGCGTTCGGATATAAGCGCTCCGGCCAATGCTCCGGATAATAACATACGCCAAGACGAAATTGTTCCGTTCTCCAGTCGCGATCATTGTGTGCCATGTTCGATTTCCTCCTTAGCAAGTTGCGATCAATTAACTCTCTACCTATATAAGTTGAACTAATGATTGTACGTGATAGGGCAGCCGTGTGAAATGTTCTTACGATCGCTGTTGTTCGCGGATTTCTCTAATTGAACTAAATTCAGATACTGTAGAAATCCGCTCTCAAAGGCGACCAAGCATATGCTTCCGAAGCAGCTTTCTTTCAGAAAGCTTTCAGTTTCTTCAGAATCATTTCACACTCTTGCCTAACTCGCTCATTTCTTTAGTTCAACATAAATAGACCGCTTTATGCACCTCACCCTCGGTAATCCCTCTTTCATTGAAGGCATCCACTCGGACATATACCGGCTGGCCTTTGACTAAGGCTCCAATCGTCAACTGATTACTGCCGAACACCATATGACTATGATAAAGCTTATCCGGTGCGAATCCCCAAAGCACGTTGTATCCGGTTGCATCGTCTCGATCCCACGACACGGAAAGATCCAGTTCGCTTAAAAGTCCGGTTTGGACTCCGCTTACCCTGTCCGGGAAGTCCCCCTCGCCGATTCCAAAAATACGAAGACCGGAAATACACGCCTGTTGGTTATAGGGGAGTTCTTTTACCGTGCAGCGGATATACCTTGCCTTGATGCCGCTTTCCGTCACAATGAGATCATGCGGCAAATCGGAATCTGCGTCCGATTTATCTTCGATGACGAAATATTCTGTTCCGTCAACCGATCCTTCCAGGAGCCACCTGGTAACATGCTTCCGTTCGTCAATATATCTTCTCGTTTTTCTCAATTCTCCGTTTTCCATTATTGTTGCACCCTCAGGAAACGGAAGGTGCAAATGGTCATCCGCAAAATTGATTTGCACGGCACGTACATCACATACATGTTTCAGATCAACTTCAAGCCATTCTCCCGGCTGATTGGACGCCGCTTTCCACCAACTTTGAATATTTTCATTCGTGGCCTTCGAAGCTTCATATCCTTCTTCAGAGGATGATGCATAGGCCGGCTTGCCATAGGAGAGCAGCATCCACTCGGGATTGCCCCATGGGTCCATTCTTGCCTGTTCCAGCTTCATAGGCCAATCGCCATATCGTTGATTGCAGAATAATTCTCCATCTTGATCAAAGCCTGCAGGCCAAAGTCCTATTCGTCTTTCAAATGGATGATTAACGCTGACCCTCATACTTGCAGCATGCCACCAATTTCCAAACTTGTCCTCCATCGTCGAACCATGGCCGGCACCCGGTATAAATCCCCCCGGCTTGTACGAATAAGGGTTGTTTTTAGCTGGAATAAACGGTCCCAACGGTTTATCGGATACGTAAACACCATCTCCGTAAATATTATTTTCTGTAGCAGGGCTGGAATACTGTAAATAATATTTACCGTTATATTTGTCCATCCACGGACCCTCAATGTACGGATCACTGCCAACGGCAATCCTAAACATCTTTACCTTTTCTTCTGACACGTTTCCGCTTTTCGCATAGGCCTGAACCATTTCTTCAATTTGTTCCGCAGTTTTGCCGAAAATATGATTTTCACCGGTTCTTTCATAACCATGTACCGACGGCTTGCCATAAATAAGTTCGACCGGCTTACCGATCGGTTTCATGCTTTCAGGATTTAGTTCAATGCCATATATCGGCGTTATGTTGGAACAGCCCCAGTAGAAATAAATTCGGCCATCATGATCAACGAACAGATTCGGGTCCCAAAAAGGAAAATCCCCGGGGATTTCCTCAAACTTGCCTTTGACCGGATCTTTTGTCCTGAAAAAGGAGCAGTTTTTACTTTTGGAGGATGCGGAAAAATATATATATTCCCCCATTACACGTACGTCTGGAGCATAGTCATAAACCGGTACGTCCTGCAGGGGATGGAAGTCCCACTCTACCAGATTGGCGCTTGAAAGAAATCCGGCTGTCATGGATGGAAAGAGGTAGTATCTCCCTTTAAACATAATCAGCGATGGGTCCGCCGCTTCTCTATAAACACTCATCTTTTCATAGTCGACAAACTGATACTTATATTCCATATTTATAGGATTACATACATAGTTCATTAGTGTCTTCTCCCACTTTATTGGCATGAAACAACCGCCAAACCCGAACGGGCCCGATCAGACCGCTCGGTTCCTGCTGCGCAAAGGACGACAAGAAGTCGCGCTGATCTTTGACCAACGTATTTGTAACTTCAATGACCAGCTTGTTTTTGCCTTTTTTAAGCAGACCGTTGATTTCGAGGCGGTAAGGCGGACAGATGCGAACCCCTAAGTGCTCGCCGTTTAACCATACTTCCGCTGTTTCATAGACCTCGCCCAAATCCAGCAAAGCTCCGTTCGCGGTTTCGTCCCACTCAAATTCCGTTTCATAACGAAAGGTGCCCGCAAATCGCGGCAGACCATCAGGCCCGCTCATATTCGTTAATGCCGCCCGTTTCCCCCATTCCTGGAAATGAGGATATGCTTCAGCTTTAGCGAGGGATATGGTCCATTCGCCGGCAAGCTCGAAACCCGAACCCGTAGCATACTGTGCCGGCGCGGCAGTATAACCTTCAAGCGCGGTTCCATGGAGCAGCACGATCGATTCATAGGGATGCAGGACAAGCTGCACCGTTCCCGCGTGATCCCCCTCGGCCGCTTCCACGCGGGTCAATCGATTCAGAAAGGCGTCATAGGCATATACAGCGCCTTGGACAGGCAAAACCAGCTTCGTGCGAATCGTTTGCTGCGGGTGTTCGTTAAAGAACATAAACACATCCAAATCGTCATGAACATAGTGATAATTCCGCAAATACGGCTCATATTGGTCGACTCTAATATCAAAATGTCCATCTGCAATAAGGTATTGCGCCAGTTTATCCAATAAAACGATCTGCACATTCCGGTGGCCGGCAAGCTCGGACAGTTCGGCGGATACATCCTCCCCCTCGCTCGATCTTAACGGCAGCCCGTCAACAAAGCGAACGGCCAGCCCCTGTTCGGCAAACTCGGCTAAACGCCGGACCGTCGCCGCCGGAAGCGCTTCTGCATAAGGTACGATCAAGCACTCATAATCCTCGCGATGGACATGCAGCTTGCCGCCCTTAACGGTGGCTGCTTCCAAAAGAACATCGATAGGCAAAACGTCGCAGTCGATCTGATGCCGCATCAATTCCTTCACCGGCTTTTGAAAATACATCGCTTTCCCGGACCATTCGGCTTCGGCGTGATACACCACGGCCGCGGTCGCCACATGCCTTCCTTCCGAAATCAGGTGACTGATCCGGTTGATGTACCGGTTTAAATGCTTGTAGTAACGGTACTGCGGATTTTTCCCGCTTGCGTACATATGCGGCGGACAGTCCGGATCCGGAAAAGCTTTTTGGGTAAAAGCATGCGGGACAAAATAGTTGACGCCGCGAACCAGCATATGGTCGGTGAGCCACTTCATCAGCTTTAACCCTTCCGTCCAGCCATACGCCCCATACAGCTCGCACATCGTCCGGCCTTGTTTTTTCGGATCGATATGTCCGAGCGACACGCCAAGCTTAGCGAGGCCATAGTGGTAGAATTCACTATCCGTCTCCCCGGTTGGCTGGCGGTAAGATAGTTCATCGAAGCCGGGAACGATCTGCCACAGCACCACATCAAGGCCTGACATGTCTTGGCCCCAGAGCGAGCGGAAAAAGTGTCCGGCGCCGGAACCAAGCCTGGCATGAACGTTGTTGTCTTCCAGGACATGTCCGATATATTCAACCCCGCGGGCTCTGCACCATGCTCCGATTTGGCTGCAGAAATGGTCCGCATAAAGCTTGCTGACGATATTCATATAGGTGTACCGGACGCTATTGGATGGTTCTCCCGCATCCTCCCAGAGCAGATATAGATATTTACGGTAATCCTTACCCAGCGCCTGCTCAAGCAGGGCCGGCATCTCCCGGCTCCAGGGAAGCGGCACTCCCCTTTTTCCGGGCTTTGAATCGAAATCAAAGGTTGCCGGGTCATTGTAAAATCCTGGCTCATCCGAGAAAAACCCGGAAATCGTCGTTCCGAAATCCTCCCGGTACCGTTCGTAAAAAGCTTCATACACCGTATCAAGCAAAATGCGCACCGATTCCCGGTCCAGCGGGTTCAGATAATTTTCCTGGGCCTTGCTGCCGCCATCCTTATTTTCCGAAATAATAAATATTCGCCAATACCCTTCAGGGATATCCCAATAAAGGATACCGTCATGCACAAGGCCAGTTAAATCAACACGGTCACCCAGCAATGCTCCATTAGCTGGATCGCGGCGGACCGCGACCACCGAAACCAGCTTATTTTTGCCGCTCGCGTGTTGGGGCTCAGAGATCGTTGGCCGAAGTCCGCACATTAATAAAGTGTCCACTAACAAAGACGTCCCCTTGGCAGGGCCAATGGTATCGACATAACGTTCACCCAAAAACATGCGGCGAAGCTCCGCAGGAGCCTCCTTCACTCTGCCTCCCGCATGTCCCGTTGGAAAATGATCGTCATCAAGAATCCATACCTTCATGCCCCGCTTCCGGGCTTCCTCCATAATAATGTCCATGTCCTTCCACCATTTGGACCCTAGAAAATCCGGATGAGGCCGGGACTCCACGCACACGGCGCCGATTCCGGCTTCATGAACACGAGCCATCTCTTCCCGAATCACCTGCTCCTCCTCGCCATGCTGCCAAAGAAAAGGAAGAATATAATTTTGTTCTTGACCCTCAAGCACTTCTTGTAGACGATTTCTCATGATAGCCCCCTGTTTCAACTTAGTTTCAAGGCCTCAGATGCTGCGGCTTAGATGGAAATATCCGCCCGACTTCAAAGGGGGCCGGGCGGATAGATTTGTTCGGGAAATTATTTTTTCACTTTCGCATACCATTCTCTGGCACGCTTCGTCACTTCTTCGCCGCCCGATTGATACCACTTATCGACGAATTCGTCGAACTTGCTGATCGGATATTGGCCGATAATGATTTTGGTGGCGTATTCCACGTACAGCGTACGGTTGTTAATGTCCGGGTAGCCGTCGTAGACGCTGGCCGGCATGCCGTCACCGGCGATGATTTTGGCGTACTTCTGAGCTTCCTGCATATTCCGGTTCACTTGATCAATGGCCCACATTCGATCTTCCGAAGCGGTACTCTTGTTCAGATCGAGCATGAAATCAAGGGTGGAGATTTTGGCATACGGATCGAGAATCAGATTCTCCTGTGTACTCTTGTCATCCGGAAGTCTGCTTGCCTGACCGTCCTTGATCGTGTGGTGCATTCCTTCCACCCCAAGGTACAGATCCTTCCAATTTTTCTTATCGTACATATTGTTCAACAGCTTCATGGTGGCCATCAGCTTCTTCTCATCTTTGTTGTTCTTGACCACCCAGGCCGGCGGCGTAAATCTCTTCCACGTATAAAAGCCCTTATAGCCTTCGACTTCCGGCACAGGGAGTACGGTAAATTCAGCCTTCACGCCGGTGTTCTTATATAAATTTTCTAAAGGCAAATAGCCGGACTCTACCCAGTGGAAGTAGTTTCCTACCTTATCCGAATGAATCTTGCCGTCCCATTTATCCTTGGTGTTCAACAGCGACTCCTTGTCGATTAACCCTTCCTTGTACAGCTTGGATAGGAACTCCAGAGCCGCTTTCATATTCGGAGTCACCGCAGAATAAGTCAGCTCGCCGTCATAAATGTCCCAGTCCGGATAACCTTCGAACATGGCTACCCCGTACATGGCGAACAAATGATCCATCCAGCGCGCTTCCTCCCGGCCGCCGGTCGGAAGCTCATCCTTCTGGCCGTTGCCGTTTGGATCCTTGTCCCTGAATGCCTCCAGAACCTTGACGTATTCGTCTTGGGTCTTTGGCATCTGCAGCCCCAACTTGTCGAGCCAATCCTGGCGGATCAGGCCGGCATATCTTCCGTAGTCCACCACACCGGGGATATAATAGATTCTCCCTTGACCGGTAGGGTCGTTCGCCTTAACAATATCCCACATATCCTGCGGAATGGCATTCCATAAATTCGGCGCATATTGAGGCAACAAATCGGTCAGATCGGCAATGGCCCCGTTTTTAGCCAAGCTGTCTTCAATCCCCTGCTGGGGCAAAAACAGGTCCGGCATTTCATTTGCGGCAATCTTCAGGTTTAGCTGATTCAGGTAGTTGGTGCCCCCGTTCCATTCCACATAGGGATGAATAACGCCGACGCCAAGCTTTTCTTTATAAAATTCATACAGCTTGCTGCCTTTCGTGATCGGTTTATATCCGATGTTGGTGCCCCACACTTCAATATCGACAACTTCATCCCCGCTGGAGGTCTGGTTCTGGTTCGCAGCCGCTGAACCTTCGGAAGCGTTTTTGTTTCCGCCGCAACCCGTTAATACTGTTGCTATTGCAAGGATGCTTGCCGCCAGCAATAGGCCGATCTTTTTAAGTTTCATACTGTTTCCCCCTTTTTAATTACCCTTTTACGGAGCCAATCATAGCTCCTTTAACGAAATATTTCTGCAGGAAAGGATACACCAGAATAATCGGAATGATCGCAAAGATCACGGTCGCCGCTCTTAAGGTCCGCTCGTTATAGTTAAGATCAGCCGTGGTCGGGGCACCGGCCATAATCACGTTGCCGTCGGTGATGAACTGCCGGATCTTAATCTGCAGCGGAAACCAGTCCGGATTCTGCAAGAAGAAAAGCGGATGCTGGAACTGATTCCATAACACCACACCGTAAAATAAAGCGAGGGTCGCCAGTACAGCCTTGGATAGCGGAAGCACGAATTGGAACAGCATCCGGAAATATCCGCAGCCCTCAAGAAAGGCGGCCTCCTCCAATTCCTTGGAGAATTGCTTGAAAAAGGTCCTCATGATGATTAAATTAAACGGATTCAGAATATGCGGTACGACCAGGACCAACGGATTATCATAAAGGCCAACGCCGCGGACCGTCAGGAAATAAGGCACAATCGGCGCTTTAAAGATCATGGCAATCACAACTAACACCATAATCACGGAACCCCAGCGGAACTCGGGTTTCGACAGCGGATAGGCGAACAAGGCGGTCATCAGGAGCGCCAACACCGTGCCGATTAACGTCGTGCCGAGCGTCAGGAAAAACGATTTCCATAAGTCGGGACGATCGATAATATATTTCCATGAGTCTAACGTAAACTCTTGCGGCCATAACGTTACCAGATTCATGTCCACGGCGCTTTTGGAACTAAACGAGGTCGCAATCACGGACAGGAGCGGTATGATCGCTATAATGGAAAACAGGATAAGCAGGACAGTTATTGCCGTACCAAATATTTTTTCCCCTCTTGATTCAGCCATGCCTACCAGAGCCCCCCATCCGAAACCTTCTTAGACAACTTATTGAAGGTGTACACCATAATAAACCCGATCACCGATTGAAACAGCCCTACCGCCGTGGCGAAACTGTACTGCGCCTGCTGAATGCCCGTCCGGAATACGTACGTATCCAGGATATCCCCTACGTTGTATGTCATCGGAGTGAGCAGATTATACACTTGATCAAAGCCAAGATCCAGGAAATTGCCTATTTCGAGCAAAAACAGTACCAGTACGGTCGGCAGCAAAAGCGGAAAGGTAATGTGGCGGATTTGCCTGAACTTGGAGGCGCCGTCGATCATCGCCGATTCATAAAGCTGCGGGTCGATCGCGCTGATGGCGGCCATATACACCACGGTTCCCCATCCGGCATCCCTCCATATCGAAGCGAGCACATAAACAGGCCGAAAGTATGCGCTTTCTTGCATGGCCAACACCGGTTCATGACCAAACCACCCGATGACAATGTTGAACAAACCGCTGATCGCAAAGAAATCGAACAGAATACCGCCGACGATCACCCAGGACAAAAAGTGCGGAATGTACAGCGCGGTCTGGATTCCTTTCTTGAGCGCCGATTTTCGAATCTCGTTGATCATCAGCGCCAGCAAAACGGGCACCGGGAAAATCAGAACGAGCTTGAAAAATCCCAGCGTCAGGGTGTTGCCGAACACGCGGGCAAAGTCCGGATGGTGAAGCAAGGTGCTAAAATGTTTGAGACCTGCCCAAGGACTATCAATGAAACCCCGGAAAACCGAATAATCCTTGAAGGCGATTACAGAACCGGCCAGCGGAATGAATTTAAACACGATCAGGAACACGATTCCCGGAATCGCCATCACATACAGCGGCCAATACACCTTCATTCGATGAAATGGAACTGCTCTCAATTGGTTCCCCCCTTGATATCTGGTTGTTGAATTCGTTTACATTTTCACTATACAATCGGGGGCAACCATCGCCAATCGGTCGTTTTTAAGTTCCAACCAGGCCATTTTTAAGGATAAATTAAAAACCACTCCCGCTCGGAGTGGCCTAACAATAAGTTTCAATCAAGCGCGCGACCGGCTCTTGCGATATTCGCTAGGTTTCAACCCTGTCAATTTCTCGAACAGCCGGGCAAAATACTGCGTATCCGAATACCCTACCCGCTCGCAAATTTCATAAACCTTCAAATCCGTTCGTTCCAGCAGTTCCTTCGCTTTGCCGATTCGCACCTGGGCCAGAAAGTTGATATAGGTATCCCCGGTTTTTTGCTTGAATAACTGGCTTAAATAATAAGGGCTGATGAAAAACCGGGAGGCCAGTTCCGCAAGGGTGATCGGATCATGGTAGTGCTGCGTTACGTATTCCTTGATCTCGGCGATAATATCCTTCTTTTTGGGCACATGATGCTCTACCTTAAACACAAGGATGCAGCGAATGACCTGAATCATCCATTTCTCCAGGCGCTCCAGCGTTCGGAAGCTGGAGATGGCCTCCAGAGACAGGATATTGCGCCCCAGAAAATCATTCTGCTGCAGCTGTTGAAACGACATCTTCCGCACACTTGATAAAAGGATGTTTATACAATGCACTTGGAGATCCGTGGGGCTCATACCTTGCTGTGATTCCATGCCGCGGAAAATCTCGCGGATGATGCCGACACATCCCTCTTCATTCATATTGTCGAGCTCTGCTTCCAGTTTGTTAATCAGTTCTTCAGGAACGGGATGGCGCCGTCCCGTCAGATTAACCGTCTCGGGATAAGCGATCACGGCCCCCTCTCCCTTGATGACCTTGTAGCTTAAGGCATAGCGGGCTTCCTCAAAAGATTGGCCAAGTCCCGCCGCCCGTTCCTGAAAAGTGCCGATTCCGGCGGTGACGGACAATTTCAGTTCCCGAAACAGCGTATCCTTTAGGCCGTGTATGGTACGGAGCAGTTCCTCGTACCCGGTAGCTCCGTTATGGGTGACTACAACGGCGACCCGAGATCCGGAATATCGGAACCGGTATACGGCCCGGTACCGCTCCAAGGCCCGGTCGATTTGCTGAAACACCGGCTTGAGGCCGAATTCTTTTAAGCAACCGAAACCATCGTCGAATTCCAACAAGGTACATATGAACCGGACACCTTCCGTTTGTATTCCGGCGATCCGCAGGGCTTCTTTCACATCAACCGCATTATCGTTGCCGTTATCAAGAATATCCCGCAGTACATTTTCCTGCATCCGGCTGTGAGCCTCCTGCTTCAGGTCGACCACTTCCTGAAGCTTCGCCCGTTCCGTCCGGATGTCCTCCATGACCTGACAGACGCAGTCGCGAAGCTCCTCTTCCTCCACCGGCTTATTGATGTAAAATTGGACCCCCAGCTGCATGCCCCGCCTCGCATATTCGAAGTCGGCATACCCGCTTAAAAGAATGAATTTGGCCGGGTTGCCGGCCTCTTTCAGCATTTTGATCATTTCCAGGCCATCCGCCTGCGGCATCCGAATATCCGTGATTACGATGTCCGGGTGCTGTTTTTGAATTAACTTGACCCCTTCCAAACCGTTATAAGCTGCGCCGACGACCTCACAATCCGGAACATAGCGGCCGATTATTTTTTTAAGGCCGTCCACGATCCCTTTCTCGTCATCCACTAAGACCAGCTTCATCCCAAGGCCCCTCTCTTTTTCATTTCCCACCAACACAGCGTTTTTAGATCTTGGGGATTAAAATTTCTACCGTCGTCCCTTGCCCGATTCCAGAACGAATCATCAGATAATACCGGTCTCCATAATGAAGCTTGATGCGTTCCGCGATATTTTTTAAGCCCAGCCCTTTACCGGCAGGTTCATCCGTCATATCCAGCTTGTATTTGTCCGACCCCGCCGACTCCAACAGAGCTTGCAGCTCCTTTTGCTTGTCCTCAGTCATGCCGATTCCATCGTCCGTAATCCGGATCAGTATCTCGCCATCTTCCGTCCAAAAACCATCAATCGCGATATTCATCGTCCGGCTGTAGTCTTCGAACCCATGGTTGATGCTGTTCTCCACGATCGGCTGAAAAACCAGGGGGATGATGCCGCATTGCTGGATATCCTCGGGAATTCGAATATCCAGCAGGAACTTATGGTCGAACCTTAGGTTCTGGAGCTGTACATAATTCGCCGTATATTCCAGTTCATGCTTCACCGAATGCTGCCTGCCTTCCTTCCCCAAAGCAAGCCTAAACATGCGAGCCAGAAGCTTGATCATGCCGGCCGTCTCTTCATCATCATTCACCAGCGCCTTCATGCGGATGGATTCCAAGGTGTTATAGAGCATATGCGGGTTGATCTGATTCTGGAGCGCAATGAATTTGGCTCGGCGATGCTTAATCTCCGCGATGTACACATCCTCAATCAAGGTGCGGATCGTTACGATCATCTTGTTGTAACTATTGACCAGGCTGCCGATCTCGTCATTGGCCTGCTTTTTCTCGATGGGCAGGTAATGGCCTATTTCCGCTTGCTTCATGCTTTTACGGAGCGCCTTGATCGGCCTCGTGATCGTATAGCTTAATCCAAACGACATGAGTGCGATGATCAAACAGCTTGCCAGGATCACGATCACGGTCACCCCTTGGATCTGATTAATCTTGGCCAGAAGCTTATCGCGGGGGATCTCCGTTCTGATTAGAAGATTGCCGAGTTCGGTGTTTCCCGTTAAAACAATCCTGTTCTTGCCGCCTTTATCCTCGGTATAAGCCCCACCGCTGGATGTGAGTATCTGCTGCCAGGACAGCCGGCCGCTGGCGGCGTCGGATTGATAGACGATTTCTCCATGGCGATTGCTTATGGTGACGCTCATCCCGTATTTATCCCGGGCCGAAACGAAATCTTGATCAAGCTGGAGCAAGGCAAACGGGTCCAGATCGATGAGCAGGATTCCCGCATAGGCCCCGTCCGAGTTGAGAAGGACTCTTCCTACCGTCACCATGGCCCCTTCTCCTTTGTCATCGTAATAGGAACGATCATGCAGCCCGGTAATAAAAAAAGTTTCATCGGAGCTGCGGAGCCGTTTAAACCAATTCCGGGATAATAGCGCGTTCTCGTGGACCACGTTTGTGGTCGTGGTATACTGATACACGGCGTTATCGCGGCTGACCAGCATCACGGTGCCGATCTCCGGTTTAAGCAGAGCGACCCGCATGAGCAGCCGTTGAACGGCGACCCGCTGTAAAATCAATTCATCCATCGACCTGCTTCGCTCGTCTCCGAGCTTATAGATCAGTTCGCCGTCGATAAGTACCGACTTGGTCACCTTGTCGTATTCTTTCATAAGCTCATTCAATGAAGTTCGGATCTGAGACGTGTACAGAGCCGCGAACTCTTGAGAGGATTCTTCCAGTTCCACTGCCGATTGACGAAAGATGATTACGCTTACAACAATGAGTGGAATGACGCAAATGAGCAGGTATCCTAACATTAATTTGTTTTGGAACCTCATGTTTTTTATTCTCAAAACCGCCTTGCGGATCCAATGGTTATGCTCCATATCCGAGTCCTTCCTTGAATTAGTGTCTCATATTGCCGAAAACCAACCCTCCACCATTTTACCACATTAATTGTATCCGCTTTCAAATTTTGATTATATTCCTTTTATAAATTACGTAAAGAGGACGAATTTAAGTTGCTGCCGGGTCATTTTTGGGATTAAAATAGTTCCCATGAATACGCCAAGAACGCAAACAGCTCTTGAAACGGCCTTTGAGGCTGGTTCAAGAGCTTATACGCGCGTTCACCGCATCATAATGCGATAAAAATCCGCTGAAAGAAGCAATCCCGAGACCAAGCGGATCAATCCGCCAGCCTCATTCTAATAGATGAGTCTCCAGCGTAGTTCAACTTAGACAACAAGCGTCAGCAACTTATCTTGGGCTGTAACCGTTGAGCTTGTTGTTTCAATAACATCCAAATAATCTTCGGTATTCGAGATAATAATTGGTGTGATCGGATTGTAACCGGCTTCCTTAATTTTCTCCAGATCAAACTCAATCAATAGATCCCCTTTGCGGACCTGATCTCCTTCCTTAACCCGAGGGGTGAAATACTGCCCTTTTAATTGCACCGTATTGATTCCAATGTGAATAAGTACTTCCGCACCACTCTCGGATAGCAGAACTACAGCATGACCTGACTTGAGGATGGTACCGATCGTACCGTTCACTGGCGATACGGCTTGGCCAACACTCGGAACAATGGCAATCCCTTTCCCCATAGCACCTTCTGCAAAAGCAGGATCAGGAACCTCAGTCAAGGATTTCACATCTCCAGTTAATGGGCTGAGAAGCACCTCCTTCTTCAAGCTCGGCGAATCCCCTGTAGAGTTTGAACTTGCTTTCGCCGGAACAGCTTGCCCTTCTGCAGTAGGAGCTGCAGCACTTGCCTCCGTCACTGAAACAGCTTTTTTGTCCTGGTATCCGAGAAGAATCGTCAGAACCAAGCCAATGCCCATAGCAGCGGCAATCCCGACTAAATAATAACTAACAGGTTTAAATGCACCGATCGAGAAAATATTTTGGAAAACAAATGCTGTAGCATACGTATGGAATCCCCCGTTAATCGCTCCTCCAATCGCTCCGGCAATAATAACATATGGCATTGTGCGCTTAAAGCGCAGTAAGATACCATAGACCGTCGGCTCAGAAACGCCCGCTAACAACAGACTTAACGTAGAGGAGCCCGCAATTGATTTCAGCGTCTTTTCTTTGGATTTCAGGAATACTCCCAGCGCCACCCCGGCCATTGCAAAGTTAGAAGCTGCCCACATCGCAAGGATTGGATCGGTTCCCTTCGACAGATTTGCCAGCACGATCGGAATAATGCCCCAATGAAGACCAAATACAACAAGGAAGAAGATTAACCCGCCAATAACAGCACCGGTTAATAGCCCGCTTACTCCCATAAGATAATTGATCCCATCCGCTATCGCATTTCCGATATATACACCAAACGGACCGAAGATCATCGCAGTAAGCGGCACAATAATGGCTAAAGACAACAATGGAACCAAGAACGTTTGGAGCTCTTTATGGATGATTTTCTTTAGATATTTCTCCACGTAAGAGAAAATCCAAATGGCTACAAATACCGGAAAGACGGTTGATGAATAATCCATCAAGACTACCGGGATGCCCAGAAAAGAGGTCTTATCTCCGTTAGCTAATAATCCCGTAAAGTTAGGTTCCATTAACGCTGCACCGATAACTCCGCCTACATAAGGATTGGCTCCAAATTTGGTCGCTGCGGTGACGCCCAGAAATATAGGCAGGAAATAGAAGACGGCATTAGCTGCTGCAGCCAGAATGAGGTAGGTCCCACTTTCCGCAGATACCCATCCAAAGGTTGTAAACAGGGTTAAAAAGGCTTTTAGTATCCCTGCTCCGGCCATGGCAGGCAAAAGGGGAGACAAGCTTCCGGAAATCACCGCAAAAATTCTGGACAGAATCTTCTCCTTAGGTTGATCTGCATCCGCTGATGCAGAATTTCCCGCTCCCAATTTACTGGTTTTCACAATCTCTTGATACACGTGTGCAACGTCATTGCCGATAACCACTTGGAATTGACCGCCGCTTTCTACGACGGACAGGACACCTTCTAAGCTTTTCAGCTTCTCTTTATCGGGCAATCGATTATCTTTCAAATTAAATCTCAATCGGGTTGCGCAATGGACAAGATTCGTTACGTTCTCCTCTCCCCCAATATTCTGCACAATATCCTTGGCTAAATCTTCGTACTTCATTTGCGCTCTCTCCTCTAGACCTCATTCTTGTTTATATAAAATAAAAAAACCTGAACAGGTGATGAAGCACACTGGATGACCAGTACACTTATCACTTATCCAGGCTTTGCCCAACTAATGGTAACAACCCTGTTATTTATTGTTATAGGCTAATTATCTGCTGGTCACTCGCCTAATATGGAGCATAAAATAGACCATTTCGGCATTGGTTGTCTCAACTTGATACTTATCCTTTAAATAAGCCCTTACCTTCTCGCTGCAGGCGAAAGCTTCGGGATACTTGGCACTAACTTGTTCGTACAGCTCGTCATCCTCTGAAGGAATTGATTCATGACGCAGCGTGCGATACGAAAAATATTTCAAGTGAGTCACAAAGCGGCTATAATTTAACGATTCTTCATCCAACTTAATTCCATAGTGGAGAGTTACTATATTAAGTATTTCTTGAACCATCTGGGTTACCATTAAGGTTTGTTCCATTTCCTGGCCATCCTGCTGTCCATTCACAAAATGCATGGCGATAAAACCGGCTTCATCTACAGGCAGTTTGACCCCTGTTTCCTTTTCAATTAAGTGTAAAGCATGCATTGCCGTGTGATATTCTTTCGGATAGAATTTCTGTATCTCCCAGAGCAGCGCATTCTTAAGACTCAATCCCTGTGTATGGCGAGTGATTGCATAACTAATATGATCCGTAAGAGCCAGGTAGATATTATTGCTAAAGGAGGTCTTTAGATCTTTTTTGGCATAACGGATGATCTGATCTGTCAATTCTAGATGCTTGGGAGGAATCTCACTCAGCAATGCAGATAGCCGCTCAGATAATTCCTTGGTCTCCATCACAAAAGTCTTCTCAATTCTTGACGGATCTATATCTTCACCTGGAGTTTTCTGATAAGCCAGCCCCTTTCCAATAACGATGATCTCAGATCGATTTGGTCCTTCAACCAATGCAACATTATTGTTAAATATTTTTTTAATCCTCATGAGTTCGCCCACTTTATATTTTTTTGCTGACAAAAAAAAAGCCTAAACTAATCCCCCACTAAATATAATCTAGCACGGATTGGTTTAGGCTTTGCCTGCAACGCAGTAACAACCCTAAAATAAATTATATGGCCATTATATAAAATGTGGAGAACGTTTTCAAGTAAAACTTGATATCAAAATTTGGATTCGGACACTTTCATTTTAGCAGAGATGGGAAAAATAAGTTGTTGACTTTTTTAATGTCCGTATGTATGGTTTTACATGTACATACGATGTGGATTGTAACCGTTTCCTCGGGCAAAACCTAAATCGACTCGGCATTGGATTTTTTTCCATGTCGGTTCGGGTTAGGTTTTTTTCATTTTAAACGGCTTGATCCGACTCGCTATGTAAAAAAATAACACAACTTTGCAACTGGAGGTACGTAGGAATGACATTGAAAAAGGGTACAGGTCTGATGCTAACGTTAGTATTGTCGATCGGCACCATACTGACCGGTGGGCTGCCTGCGAAAGCCGAAGCGGCTCCACCTGCGCAGATTACGGCAAACACGTATATCGGCGATACGGGAAGGATGGTTGAATCGTTTGATCTGAAAGTAAGCAATTCGAGCGAATATGCCGATTTGAAAGCATCCGATTTTGAGATTACCGGCAACTACAACGGATATCCGGTGAACGAGAAAAACGAGACTGTGCAAGCGGATTATACGGATGACGGGGTTGAATTGAGCTGGCATGAAAACGCTCTATCTCTTAAAGTAAAGCCGTTTAAATATCCTGGGGGGCCGAAGTTCGAGTTTGCCGTGACGAACGAGCGTTACCCGGAGCTGTCGTTTAATCAGGCATCCGTGACAACGGTGAAGACGCGGACAGTCGATGATTTTGCCGCTGGAGAGTATACGGGCACTAACGGGGAAAAGTTGACCTATCGGCTAAAATTGACCGATTCCAGCGCCCCGCAACCCCTGGTCGTTTGGCTGCATGGCGGCGGGGAGGTTGGTGCGGACAATCTGAAGCAGCTTACCGAGAACAAAGGCGCGGTTGCCTGGATAGACTCGGGTTACGATACTTCCGTACTCGCCGTACAGTTCCCCAAAAACTATGGCTGGAAAATCTATAACAATCCTGAAGAACTTTCGCTGATGCGGGATTATTTCGAGGTGCAGGCGGAACTGATCGGGAAGCTTGTCGATTCCGGCAAGGTGGATCCGAACCGGATTTATGTCGTAGGCGTGTCCAGCGGGGGAGGCGGCGCGCTTCGATTCCTGATGCAGTATCCCGGGCTGTTCGCCGGCTCCATTGTCATTGCGGCGAAAGACGCTGTAGCCGATTACACCGGTTCCGTGGATACGTTTAAGCGGGAACTGAAGGATCTGCCGGATGTGCCGGTATGGCTCGTGCACGCACAAAATGACCCGATCACGGATAGCCGGACGAGTACGCTGGCGTATGAGGCATTGACCGGATTGGGCAACAAGCAGGCCAAGCTGAGCATTTATGACGATGCCTTTATGGCCTCTCAACAGTTGTATGGAGATTTTAGACACTGTTCCTGGGTGCCCGTATTTAACGATAAGAACATGCTGAATTGGTTGTTTGAGCAGAAAAAAACAGCTGCCGCACCGGTCTCGCTGCAGCAGAATGCTCAAGTGACACGCGCGGAGTTGGCTGCGTTATTGGCGGACCGGCTGAACCTTGCCGAGGTGATCGGCACCGATATTTATAATGATACCGATAATTCGCCTCAGGATCTGGCTATTCGTCAGAATACGACCGCCGGGATCATGAAAGGAATCGGCGGCAGCCGGTTTGCCCCGGATTTGGCCGTGACTCGAGCGCAGCTTGCGGTGATCGCCGATAATATCGTGCGGAATGCGGGACCGGATCAGGCTCCCTCTTCGGCATCCGCGGCAAAGTTCAGCGACGTGCCAAGCGGGCATTGGGCTTCCGAAGCGATTTCGCGTTCCGTAGCGGCAGGGATTCTGAACGGTGATTCCGCAACCCGCTTTGCGCCGAATCGGTTCGTGACCGGGGCGGAAGCAACCAAGTTTGTGGAAATGCTGGCCAGTATGAGGTAGATAAAATGGAATTGTACAATTGAAGCTTGCTTAAAACCTGCACAATTGCAGGTTTTTTGTTTTGCTAAACAAGGATACCGACGTCTTCGGTCCCGAGATGAAAGCAGGGCAAGTTGTCGCGGTTTGGATCGGCTCCGCGAACCGGGACGAATCGCACTTCCGGGCTTTTTGTACATTTTTGTATTTCTCCAGCCGTTGGGTTGAAGCAGGAACCGGGTGTATGCTAGCATAACCATGTCAACCTTTTTTGCGAACGCTTCCAATTCTGGCCCAATTAGAGAGGTGGCAACATGAAATTGATGGAGAGAATTACCGAGATGGAGTTAAAAATGCAAAACACTCCTTTATATTCGTTTGATGAATTCATGGAAATGCCTGAGATGCCGAACAATACGCAATTGTATAACCTTCAGGATTCGGATAGCAATATTCATTTTATAAAGGATAGCTTTTCATTTATTTTATGGCGGGTTACCTCAAATGGGCGCATCAGTTTCATTATCAAAAATTTAGAGCAGCGAACCTATCGCATTGATGTCGATCATATCAAAAATAGACACAGGCATGATTATGTAGAATTGGCCTACGTTTGCAAGGGCCAATTGGCTATGGAGATTTCAGGTAATTACTACATTTTCCAACCAGGTGAAGTTTTTATTATCGACCGGAATTGCATCCATTCAGAGGATTTAGCCAATACGGACAGCGCTGTGGTGTATCTTTGCATGTCGGAGACTTTCTTTGATGAAATTTTTTTAAGCGAATTAAAAGAGGAGCCGCTTCAAGAGTTCATCCGGATGTGCTTGAAAAAACAAAAAAGGATACGTCAGTTTTTGCGCTTCACTCCTGCAAACCATGACGAACAAATCTATAACTTGATCAGCCAGGTCATTGAAGAAGCGGAGTCCAAAAGCAAAGGATACGAGTATTTAATCAAAGGGCTAATGATCCGAATTATGGACGTCTTGGCCAATTCCTATCGAATTCAATTATCCAAGCTGGAAAAACAGCGTAAGGATGAGATCTTATTTCAAGAATTAGAGAAGTATTTGAATCAGAAATATAAGGATGTCACCATTGATGAATTGGCATTAAAATACCATTACAATGCGGATTATTTTAACCGGCTGATCAAGAAATACACGCAGCTGTCTTTTTCGCAGTTTCTGCAAACCATCCGTTTGTCAAAAGCGGAAGAACTGCTTGCGACGAGCAAACTTCCGGTCCATCAAATCATCCATGAGGTCGGTTACCAAAACAAAGGATATTTTTATAAAATATTCGTTCAACGCAACGGGATTACGCCTAAGGAGTTCAGGAGCAGGCACAGAATTTAATGAATACGTTAAAAGTCGGTTTAGGTAACCGAAATTTAAAATCAAGCAGTTAGGGGGAATTTTCCCGCCTGACTGCTTTTTATATAATTCATACTAAAATAAGAAAGGCAGGCTGGAAAAATGATTAGAGAATCATTTAACCGAAGCTGGATGGTTAGACCTGTTACCGGTTTTTTTAACATGAATTCGAACGAACAACCCAAGGCGGTTACCTTGCCGCACGATGCGATGATTGCAAAGAAAAGAAGCGTTCAAGCGGTGAGCGAAAGCAAAAAAGGGTATTTCCCGGATGGGGCCTGCGAATACGTAAAGAAATTCCATGTGCCTGACGAGTACAAAGACAAAAGAGTCACCTTTGAATTTGAGGGGGTGTATATGCATGCGATGGTGTACATCAACGGTGACTTTGCAGGACAGCACCCTTACGGTTATACCAATTTTTATATTAAAGCGGACCGGTTTTTAAAATATGGCGCCGAAAATGAAATCAAGGTGGTAGCCAAAAGTCATGACGACTCCCGCTGGTACACGGGCACGGGGATTTACCGCAACACCAAAATAATGGTGGCGAACCCGCTGCATATTGCGGTATATGGCGTTAAAATCACGGCTACCGATATTGAAAGCAAGCACGCCGTTGTCGTAGTAGCCACAGATGTGGAAAACGAAGGAATGAACCCGCAGACGATCAGCATAGTCACTGAAATTGTGGATGCGGATGGCCATACCGTAGCTGCGGATACGGCGCCTTTTACCGCATTTGCCGGCGAAAAAGCGACAACTCGCCAGCGTCTATATATAAGGGAACCGAAACTGTGGAATGTGGAAACCCCTTATCTCTATACCTGTAAAAGTAAGGTAATGGATGGAGAACATGTTCTGGATGAAGAAACAAATCCTTTTGGCATCCGCTCACTCGCCTTGGATGCGGTAGAAGGTTTGCGTATTAACGGGCAGGTAGTTAAGCTGCGCGGCGCGTGCATCCATCATGACAATGGAGTGATCGGCGCCGCTACCATTGATCGTGCCGATGAGCGCCGGATCGAAATTTTAAAACAGGCCGGCTTCAATGCCATTCGAAGCGCGCATCATCCGGCCAGCAAAGCCTTGCTAAATGCATGCGACCGCATGGGCATGCTGGTGATGGATGAAAGTTTCGATATTTGGACTAATCATAAATCCGATTTTGATTACGCCCTTCATTTCCCGACCTGGTGGGAACAAGACATCCAAGCGATGGTAGATAAAGATTATAATCATCCATCCGTTATCCTGTACTCCATAGGAAATGAAATTCCCGAAACAGGAAGTGTAAACGGTACGGCTTGGGGCAGAAAAATAACGGAGAAAATCCGCAGCCTGGACAGCACTCGTTATGTGATGAATTCCATTAATGGAATGGTATCCGTGATGAATCATCTGCAAGAGATGTTTCAAGCAAACACCAGCCCCGGTGATGCCGGAACCGATGTCAATTCGTTTATGGCTAATCTTTCCTCTTTTACGAAGGGGATTATGGAAATGGATATCGTTACACATTCCACTGCGGAATCTTTTGCCGCGGTGGATATCGCAGGTTATAACTATGCCGATAACCGGTATCTAACCGATAAAGAATTGTTTCCTAATCGCGTGATCTGCGGCAGCGAAACCTTCCCTCAGGATATCGCGGGCAATTGGAAGCTGGTGGAAGAAAACGGGCATGTGATCGGCGATTTCACCTGGACGGGATGGGACTATTTGGGGGAGGCCGGGCTCGGCAAGACCGTATACGATGAAACTTCAGCCCAAGGGGCAACGGCATCCTATCCATGGAAAACAGCATACTGCGGCGATATCGATATCACCGGTTACCGCCGTCCGGTCTCCTATTATCGTGAAATCGTCTATGGTCTGCGCAGCCAACCTTATATAGCCGTACAGCGTCCTGAGCATTATGGCAAGAAACCGGGCATGACGCCTTGGAGTTGGAGCGATTCCATAGCAAGTTGGAGTTGGGACGGATATGAAGGCAAGCCTGTGAAGGTGGAAGTCTATTCCGAGGCGGATGAAGTCGAGCTGTTGGTTAATGGTAAAACGGTTGGCAAAGACGCTGCTGGCGAGACTCATGAATTTAAAGCGGAGTTTGATACCGTCTATGCACCCGGCGAGCTTGTAGCCATCGCCTACACCAATGGAAAAGAAACAGGCCGTACCTCGTTGTTATCCGCCGTTGGCAAAGTAAATTTACAGGTAGAAATCGACCGCGCGCAGATTGTATCCGATGACCATGATCTTTCATTTATAACCATATCACTGGTCGGCGATAATGGTGTTTTAAGGCCGCTTGCTGATCGCAAGATATCGGTGCGTGTGGAAGGCGCCGGAATCTTGCAGGGCTTGGGAAGCGCCAATCCAAAGAGCGAGGAAGATTTCTTTGAAACGGAACATACGACTTTCGACGGAAGAGCGCTTGCCGTGATTCGTCCCACAACTAGCGGGATCATCAACGTGACGATTGAAGCTGCAGGATGTACAGCTCAAACCGCTAAAATTGAAGTTCTGTAGTTACCAACCGTGTTCTATGGGAAAACATATTGAAGCCGCATCGACATCGGATGCGGCTTCTGCTCGCTTCGTATTTTCGCCAACGATTTAACCAATTGCGGAACGTTTGACAGTATTTTCGCATTCACGTATTATGAATGATAATCATTCAATAATCAAAAAGGAGGGGGATGAATATTGGCAAACTTCTCTGATGGGAAATACCAGCTTATTTTAAACGCGGCCATGGAGGTCATAACGGAAAAAGGATATGATAAGACGGTTATTTCGGATATCGTAAAAAAAGCGGGCGTTGCCCAAGGAACGTTTTATTTGTATTTCTCATCCAAAAAAGCGTTAATCCCCGCGATTGCGGATCATCTTCTTAGCATCACTTTTGGTAAAATCAAAGAAAAAGCACAGGATAAAGAAAGCTTTTGGGACGTTTTGGAGGTTGTAATAAGCGAAACCTTCGACATCACCGATTCATACAAAGAAATCCTTGTCCTTTGTTATTCCGGTCTTGCGATCGATCATTCCATGGAAAAGTGGGAAGCCATCTATTCTCCTTACTATGATTGGCTTGAGAACATATTATTGAAAGCCATGAACAATAATGAGATCGTCAGCGATCTTCATGCCAAATGGACGGCCAAACTTCTCATCAATCTGATTGAAAATGCTGCCGAACGATTTTATATCGGACTTGAACAAGAAGAACCCCTGGACGTTTATAAGACGCGGGTATTTCATTTCATCAAGAGATCATTATGGAGAACCTGAAGCAAAGTACCGGCAAATCTGCATTTATTTTTTTAAAATATTATGACTGACGTTCATTCATTAATCGTGCGGTGAATTTTTTGAATTTTCGGAAAGGAAAATGGTCTATGAATAAGGGTTGGATTTTTGTCCTTTTAACTTCTCTATTCGAATTGCTTTGGGTCTTTGGATTCAATGTTGCCGATACTTGGTGGCACTGGGTTATCATCATTGTCATAATTCTCATCGATATGCAGTTTCTTGCAAAAGCCTGCGAGTCATTGCCGACCGGCACCGTTTACGCCGTTTTTGCAGCCGCAGGTACAGTGGGCACGGCTTTAATGGACATCTTTATTTTTGATGCGGAATTCAGTGTTGCAAAAGGTCTGTTTATGGGGATTCTGGTCATTGGGGTTATTGCCTTAAAACTATTCGACAATAAGCCGGAAACCGGATCGGCAAAAGGAGTTCGTTAATATGGGTTGGCTATTCGTATTGATTGCTGCTTTATTTGAGCTGACTGGAGTCATTGGTTTAAAAAAATTCAGCCAAAGGAAATCCATGTTGAATTTGCTGATGTTTTTTGGCGGATTTGGAGGTTCTTTTGCCTTTCTTTACGCTTCTTTTAATTATCTGCAAGTCAGCATTGCCTATGCGGTCTGGATTGGAATAGGAACTTCGGCCGCCGTTCTGGTAAACATGATCTTTTTTGGTGAATCCAAAAGCATCGGGCGCATGATAAGTCTCTTGATCATTGTCGTTGGTGTTGTTGGTCTCAAAGCGGTTTCATAACGTAAAAAGATGACTCCTGATCCATACAGGAGCCATCTCTTTACAGCCTGGCGTTGTTCCCGCCCCGTTCTATTTACTTAGTGCCCGGTACTTGGATACATACGCTTCCGCCAATTCCGCGATTTGGTCGTAGCGGCCTTGCTTCGCCGGAGCCGTAAGGTTGCTGCCGATCCCGACGGCGATACAGCCCGCCTTAAGCCACTGTTCCATATTTTCCAGATCAACGCCGCCTGTTGGCATAATGCTGACATGCGGCATCGGGCCTTTAACGGCCTTGACGAAATCGGGACCGAAAGCGCTGCCCGGGAACAATTTCAGGACGTCAACCCCCAGCTTCAACGCCTCCTTGATTTCGCCCAGCGTCAGAACGCCCGGCATATAAGGAATTCCGTAGAGGTTGCAAAGCTGCGCCGTTTCCTTGTCGAACGACGGACTGACCACAAATTCCGCCCCCGCTAGAATGGCAATTCGCGCCGTAACCGGATCAAGCACGGTACCGGCGCCGACGACCGCACGCTTTCCATACTCGGCTACCAGCCGGCGGATGGCTTCTTCCGCGCCCGGCGTCGTGAACGTCACTTCTATATTGGTTAAGCCGCCTTCAATACAGGCTGCCGACATTTTACAGGCATCTTCCGCATTTTCCGCCCGGATTACCGCTACTACGCCGCATTCCTGCAAATTTCCCAACACTTTTAGCTTCTTCATAGAACTCTTCTCCTTTGCCTCTTTACTTTGATCAAGACTAGTCATTACACCTAAATAAATTTACTAAATTATTTTATCAAAATAAGAGTAAAACCTAGTAATTTATGCTTCAACTAGATACTAAACACAATTATCGGCTCCGTCAATGTTTTTTTAGAATTCCCGTAAGTAACAATAAAAACGGCTATTTTCTAATCGATTTTGTTGGCATCCTCATGTTAAATGTAAACACCAGCATTGTACAAAACCGGTTTATATGATATTTTGAGGATAATTAGTCTTTAGGGGGAATCTTACATGTCAAAAGCCTTGGCCGCCGTCACTTTCGGCGAACCGATGGTCATGTTCCGCGCCGATGAAGTCGGCGAACTTCACGAAGCTGCTGCTTTCTCCAAAGCACTGGCCGGAGCCGAAAGCAATGTGGCGATCGGTCTCTGCCGGCTCGGTCATCAAACCGGCTATGTCACGAAGCTTGGAGAGGACAGCCTGGGACGATTTATTCTGGATGCCCAGAACAAAGAGGGCATCGATACCTCCAGGGTGAAGTTAACTCATGAGAAACCGACCGGCCTGCTTCTAAAGTCCAGAGTACTAAACGGGGATCCTAAGGTGGAGTATTACCGTAAAGGGTCCGCGGCCTCCACCCTTGGTATCGCCGACTTTGATCCGGATTACTTTGCTTCAGCCGCTCATCTGCACGTCACGGGTATTTCGGCTGCGCTTTCACCATCCATGCTGGAATTCTCGCGCCATGCTATGAACTACATGAAAAGTCAAAACCGGACAATCTCGTTTGATCCCAATCTGCGGCCGGTATTATGGAGCGACCAAGAGACGATGATTCGGACGATCAACGAGTTGGCCTTCCGCTCCGACTGGCTTTTTCCCGGCATCGGCGAAGGGCGCCTGTTAACCGGGTTGGAGGAGCCTGAGGAGATTGCCGACTTCTATCTCAAACAGGGCGTCTCGCTGGTCGTCATCAAAATGGGGCCAGGCGGGGCTTTCTACAAGAGTTTACAGGGTCACGGCTTTGTACCGGGCTTTAAAGTGGAACGGGTTGTCGATACAGTCGGCGCGGGCGACGGATTCGCCGCCGGCGTGATTAGCGGACTATTGGAGAAGCTGGAAGTCCAGTCGGCTGTGTCCAGGGGGAATGCGATCGGCGCGCTGGCGGTTATGTCGCCGGGCGACTCGGATGGCCTGCCAAGCCGTGCCGAATTGGAGGCATTTATGGCATCAGCCGTAACTGTCCGTTAAAATCACGATATTAAAAGGACTTTGACCTCCACACGCTGAGGAAGTCAAAGTCCTTTTAGGTTCTTGCCGGCTTTACCGAATCTCCAATTTTTTCACCGACTCCCCTTGCCGAAGCGCGGGCGGAAAACGGTACGTAATAGGTATCGGTCTGTCCCGATCCTCGATGCCGGAAAGAATGACTTTGGCAGCTTGAACCCCCATCTCATGGGCGGGCTGACAAATCGTTGTGATAACCGGATTGTAGATGCGGGCAAAGTCGGCATCGTCTATGCCAATGACCGACAGTCGCTCGGGAATGGAAATCCCCAGCCGGTTGGAGGCTTTCAATAACTCGGCCAGCACAATATCGTTGCCGGCGATCAGCGACGTCGGCGGCTCCGGAAGCGCCATTAGTTCCGAAAGCCGGGCTCCGATCTCCTGCGCCGGGGCACTCACAAGATATTCTTCCCGCAGCGGCAAACCCGCCTCCTCCATGGCCTTGCGGAATCCGCCAAGCCGCTCCTTGCGCGGAGTAATCCCCTGCTCCCCCAGCGGCAGCGTCATCATACCGATCCGGTTATGCCCGTGATGAACCAACTCTTCTACTCCCATTTTGGCGGCGATTTCGTTATCAAGCAGCAAGCTCTGGGTGCTGACGCCGTCAACTAGCCGGTCAATGAAAACGAACGGCATCTCCAGTTCGCCAAGACGGCTGTAGGCCGAGGATTGATGCCCCGTAGGGAACACAATCAAACCGTCAACCTGTCTGGCAATCAGTGTTTCAATATAGAGCTGCTCCTTCTCCGGATTTTCGTCAGCATTGCAGATCAAAACCTGGATCCCCCGGTTCTGCAGCTCGCTTTCGATGGCGCGGACGCACTGAATGGACAAAGTATAGTCGATATCAGCCACAATGATCCCGACGAGATGAGTGCGATTCTGCTTCAGGCTGCGGGCAAGGCCGTTCGGCCGATAATCCAACTCCTCAATGACTTCGGCGATCCGCTGCCGCGTCGCTTCGCTCATATACTTATACCGCTGGTTCAAGTATTGGGATATTGTGCTTTTGGAAACGCCGGCCCTACGGGCGACATCGTCGATAGTCAGCTTTTTCATCATCAAAGCTCCGCTCTTTCCAAATAAGTTTTGTGCAAAAACAGTTCATATCCTCCATAATAACACAGATTGCGATGCAAATACTCTGGGAAAAGCGGCAATCCAATTCAGGAGCTGGCGCTCATAACCGAGATCAGTGCTTGGCGAAATAAATTATGACGTTGGCACTGTAGTGTTCGAGTATTAGTGTTCGTGTCTTGATGTTCGTGTGTTGGTATCCCTTCCTGCACCTTTACACGATTATCCCTTTCGTTCAGGGGGCAAGGGTTGGGGGCTAAGGTAAGCGTTCAAGAAAAAAGAGCAGAAGAAAAAGAGAAGAAAAAGAGGAAAGGAAAAAAATGAGGCGGTTTCAGGTGAGATTTTCAGCTTGATAAGAGAACGCACGTTCGGTATAATAAGGAGAAGCGAACACATGTGCGTAAATTCTTGATTCAGGGGTGAGCGGACGTGGAAGTCAACCGGGAACTGCTCTGCGGAGACGTGAAGGTGAACAGCGATCAGTATGGGCGTGATCCATCCCGGTGTCATAAATTATATAATAATCTCAAATATATCTGCTTCTCCTAAACATATCTTCTTCTCCTGAATTTGTCTGTTTCTCTGCTACCTGATCAAACGGGATAATCGTGCAAAGCGTCCGGACAGTGGATATTGATCTCCCCCTTCACATTCGTTTGATGAATTAATGGATCACCTTTCTGATTGTAGAAAATATAGAGCAGAGAACATATCGGATTGATGTCGATCATACCCGGAGGTTAAAAGAAATGGCGGAGAAAATCCGCAGCCTGGATAAAAGCCGCATCGACAACAGATGCGGCTCCTTTGCTGCTATTTCAAATATTTCTCCAGCGTTTTACGTACGTCCCCCGGAGCTTCCAGCATCTCATAAAACATGCCCTCAATTTTCTCGCCAAGCCCAATCGAGTACAAGGGGACGCCAAAAATCTGCTTATCCTCAAGAATGGCGCGGACTCCCGAGGTTTTATCGCCTAGTTTCACCCCTGCCAAATGCCCCTGCAGCGTTTCCAAAAGCGGGTCCGGACTTAAAGTGAACGGCTTGCCTTCATCGTCCACGCCCAGTAAGTAACGGCACCAGGCGGCGATCGCCAACGGGATGGCCGTTAAATTTTCCGGGTTAAGGTCTTCCCTTCGCATGTAGGATTTGATCGTTTCACCGAAACGGATGCCTACTTTCTGCGAGGTATCGGTCGCGATCCGCTGCGGTGTATCGGGAATAAACGGATTCGCGAAACGTTCCTGCAGCACCTCGTCCAGAAACCCCTTGGGGCTCAGGATGCCGGGGTCGACCACGACCGGAAGCCCCTCGGTGTAGCCTATCGTTTCCGCAAACCTGCGCAGCGTGCTGTCCTTCATCTCATCCGCAATCAGCGTAAACCCTAGAAGACAGCCGGAAACGGCGAGTGCGGTGTGGAGCGGATTCAAACAGGTCGTGACCTTCATCGTTTCCACCTTGTTAACGGTATCCCTGTCCGTGAATATAATCCCGGCCTCTTCGAGCGGCGGACGGCCGTTTGCAAACTTGTCCTCGATCACCAGATATTCACTGATCTCAGCATTGACAAAAGGCGCGGTATACGTGTTCTTGGAGGTGACGATCACCTCCATATCGCCGATCCCCTGCTCCAGAAGTGCCGCCTGCACCGTTTCCGACGGACGCGGCGTGATTTTATCGATCATGGACAGCGGGAACGTAATTTTGTGTTCATCTTCAAGATAGCCGATGAAGCCGCCTTCAACAAGGCCCTTGTCCGCCCACTCTTTGGCTATCGTCAAGACGGCGTGCTTCAACTTGTCGCCGTTATGCGAGCAATTGTCCATGCTGACGAAAGTCATCGGATACCGGCCTTTCAAATAACGGCGGTACGCCAGCGAAGCGACAAGACTCATGGCATGAATCGGCTGAATGGGGCCATTTGCAATATCCTTCTCCACGATACCGAGGTACCGGCCGTCCGGTCCGGTCAGGGAATATCCTTTTTCCGTAATGGTGAAGCTGGCCATTTGCAGACTCGGCTGCTCAAAGATTTCGATCAGGCGGCTGTAATCCGCTTCCCGGTTTTTGTCCGCGGCAAGGGCTTCGACAATGCTGCCGACCACTTTCTTCTGAAACTCGCCGCGCGCGTTCATCAGCACCAGCAGCGTCAGATTGTCATAAGGCTTGTAGGCCTTGTCGATCATCTCAAAATCAAACGATTCCGCAGCGATAATACCGGTATCCGCTTTGCCGCTGTCCAGCAGCTGTTGATGGGCATTCGCCACGAATCCCCGGAAGATGTTGCCTGCGCCAAAGTGAACCCATCGCGGATTAACCCGCGTATTCGCCGCTACCGTCTCCAGTTCGAACTTCGGCAGCTCAACACCCGCCGCTTCCCAGGCGGATCGGCCAACCTTCAGACTTTCCCGGCTAAGACGCAGCATTACTTGGCCTCCCTAGCGTTTTCCAGGCTGTCCCAAACGCCCAGCAAATACATCACGCCCAGCGCCCGGTCATACAGGCCATAGCCCGGACGGCAGTTCTTCTCTTCTCCCCACAGATGCCGCCCGTGATCGGGCCGCACATAACCGATGTATCCGTTTTCGTGATAGGCTTTTACAACTTCCGCGACATCTACGCTGCCATCGCGCCCGCGATGGGACACCTCGATGAAATCTCCGTTATCAAACACTTTCACATTACGGATATGGGCAAAATGAATCCGGTCATGGAACTCGCGGATCATCGCCGGCAGATCGTTTTCCGGATTCGTGCCCAGCGAACCCGTGCAGAAGGTCAGGCCGTTGTACGGGCTGTCCACAGCGTCCAGCATCCGGCGGATCGTGTCCCGGCTGCGGATAATGCGCGGCAGGCCAAAGATCGGCCAAGCCGGATCGTCGGGGTGAATCGCCATTTTGATATCTACTTCTTCACATACCGGAATAATCCGCTCCAAAAAATACTTTAGGTTCTCAAACAGCTTTTCTTCCGTCACATCCGCATAAGCAGCAAACAACTCGTCCAGCTTCGCCAGCCGTTCCGGTTCCCAGCCCGGCATCGTGAATTCTCCGGCGCCTTTCAGAATCCGGTCCACCATCTCCCGCGGATTATCCGTAATGGCAGCCTTTTCATAAAAAAGCGCGTTTGAGCCATCGGGGAGCTCCTTGTACAATTCCGTACGCGTCCAGTCAAAAACCGGCATGAAATTATAGCAGATCACCTTAACGCCAACCTTGGCCAACTTGCGGATGGTGTCGATATAGATGTCGATATATTTGTCGCGTGTCGGTAAGCCGATTTTGATATCATCATGAACGTTAACGCTCTCCACGACGGCGGTGCTGAAGCCTTTGCTTGTGATCTGATCCGCCACTTCCTGAATCCGTTCCATTTCCCATACTTCCCCGGCCACCTTGTCATGCAAAGACCAGACGATTCCCATCACCCCGGGAATTTGCCGAATATGGTCAAGCGTAATATTGTCGTTCCCTTCCCCATACCAGCGCCATGTCATATTCATCTCAACAATCTCCTCCTTCTTGTATACAAGATTGAGTTGATCATAAAATACAAGATCGAGAAGCGTCTGTAAGATTTATCACCCGGCCTGAATTTTGTTTATGATAACATGATGTATACCAGATAAACTCAAAAACAAAAGTAGGAGTCAACATGTCCATTAAAGCTGAGATCATGAAATCACTAAAAACCGAAATCCTTACCCTCAAGCTAAAGCCCGGCGCCATTCTAAGCGAAACCGCCCTGTCCGAACGTTTCCGGATCTCCAGGACCCCGCTTCGCGATGTGCTGAAGCAGCTCAGTCTGGAATCCTATATCGATATCTATCCCAAAAAAGGCAACCTGGTTTCCTTTATTGATTTGGAGTCGGTCGAACAGATGATTTATTTGCGAAGCGTGCTCGAAAAAGAAATCATCAAAGCTTTGTCCGCCCATCTCCCGCTCAAAGGAGTTCATGAGCTCAGAGAGATCCTGGACAAGCAGCAGGCCGTCATCGATGAGGACGAGGACAGCGAACGATTTCTGGGCCTGGACGACGCCTTTCACCAATCCCTGTTTCAGTTGGCCGGGCGGGAGTTCCTGTGGAATTTGATCCAGCAGACGAGTGTCCATTACGCCAGATACCGCAGACTGCATATGTTGAGGAAGGAAAAGCTGGTGGACATCCATAATGAGCATCAAACCATTCTCGAAATGATGATGCATAAGGAACTGGATCAACTTGACGAACTGATCGACCATCATCTGCGGGAGGATATTAATTCACGGTACTTGCAGGAGAATTTCTCGGAGTATATTAAGGCATAGACGTTTTTCATAGCAAAAGCGGGGCCGAAGCCCCGCTCATCTTGTTATTACTGGGCCAGGGCGGCCATAGGTGTCATAATATGCTGAACATACCGCTTAACCTCATGCGGCAGTTCCTCTGGCGATGGGCTGTAGGAGACGAAGGCGGGTAAATAAGCCCCGTTGCAGCGGTTCAGTGTTCCCTGGATCGGTCGCAAATATTCGCTGAGCGTAAACCAATTGTGTCCGCCAGCGCGATACCCCTTCTCCTCCCCGCCTGTCGTTGTCGCCACAACAAACTCTTTGCCCCTCAAATGGTCGCCGCCGGGCCCGAATGCCCATCCGAAGGTCAGCACATCGTCGAACCATTTTTTCAAAAGCGGCGGGCAGCTGTACCAGTACAGAGGGAACTGAAACACAATGCGATCGAATTCCAGCAGCAGCCGCTGTTCTCTATCAACGTCGATCTGCCAGTTCGGATATTCCTTATACAGGTCGCGAACGTGAATGTTCGAATGCTGTGCTAATTCCGCCGCCATCGCTTTATTCAATTCGGAATAATTTAAATCGGGGTGAGCTACGATAACCATGATGTTCATGACCATCATCCTTTCGTGTCAGGTTTGGTGGAATGCTCCCCCATTATTGTCGAGATCATCATTTTTGAAAAGTACGCAGTTTCATCGTACTAAGTACGGTAACCCATACAATTAAGCAGTTGCGCGGAACTCCTCATAGTACGGCCAACCATACTAAGTACGGAAAAGGATAGTACTTCTACATTTCCATCGATTCTGCTAAAGTAACCTGTAGTAACGAAAATCCTCACCGGGGAGGGACGTCCAAATGCAAACCAAAGTACGAGACGCAAATACGACCCAAGGCATTCTGGCTACGCTCGATGTGATCGGCGGCAAGTGGAAGCCCCTGATTCTGTTCATTCTTCTGAATGAAGGAACCCAGCGGTTCGGAGAGTTGAGACGTCTGCTGCCCGGTATTACGCAAGGAATGCTCACGAATCAGCTGAGAGAGCTGGAACGCGATGGGCTTATCGACCGCCGCATTTATCAAGAAATTCCGCCTAAGGTCGAATATTCGATCTCCGAGCACGGGCAAACGCTGGCGACGGTGCTTGGCGATATGTGCGGCTGGGGCTTCAAACACTTGGAATATATAGAAAGTTTGAAAAAATAACGGATCTGGGCGGACATCTGATAAAGAGCACGATCAAGCATTCTATCGGACAAGGTTTTTCGCATGAAACCCTTTCCCCAAATATCTCCTTCCCCTGAATTTATCTTGTTCTCTGCTTCCCTGATCAAACGGGATAATCGTGCAAAGCGTCCGGACAGCGGATGTTGATCTGCCTCAACTTTCACAATATTCTTGTAACTTTATCCCTTCCTATTTCTTGATTAGGCCAAGCCGTTCGAATTCTTCCAGCGGTGCCTCGATCTCTTTCATTTTTTTAACCAGCTTTTCGATCATGGCTTTTTCAATTTCTGGATCAGTCAACGGATTTTCTTGCTTTGGATCCTTTTCCATATCAAACAGCAAATTTCCGATTCCGTAAGAATTAATATAGTTTTCAACAGGCAGCTGCAATACAGGCATGCCGTCGGTAAAGCGATTTCCTGGGATAAGATTCACTTGTGACAAGGAATCATCGGTAAAGAAGCCCCTCATTCTTGTCATCGCCAGCGTCTGATTAACCAAAGGGCCATTATCCGGTTTAGCCGAGCTGCGCATGTACACGTATCTGCCGTCATACACGCCAACATGTCCGCCGTTGACCCCAAAAAGAATTTCAGCATGATGATCCTGTTCTTCTTTGATCATGGAGATCAAAGACCTGCCGTCACGACTGTAATCATCGGAAACATTGAAATAATCCAACAGGGTTGCCGCAATGTCTATAGTTTGACACAATCCATCGTAGACTTTCCCGTCATTATAATCTTCTCCGGGGATATGCATAAAGAACGGAAGGTGAATAATTTCTTCATACATGGGTGCAATATTTTTGCCCAGCCAGTCATGTTCTCCCAGCAGGAAGCCGTGATCTGTATTGACGATAACCAAGGTATCTTCCCACATGTTGCGCTCGTCCAAGATGTCCAGCACCCGGCCCAAATGATAGTCACACATGCTGAGCAGTGCAGCATATTCTTTTCTCATCCCGGCGATTTGTTCATGATTACTGTTCGAATCGATTTTTTGATACTTTGGCCAAAAGGGGATGTCTTTATCTTCCTTGCAATCATATAACTGCCGATACTTCTCCGGAACATAAAAAGGCTCATGGGGATCGAAGCATTCAATTTGCAAAAACCAGTTATCCTTATCATGATGGTGAGCAAGAAAATCCAAGCCTGCCTGAATCGTTTGAACGCTGGACATGTCCTCTTCGTTTACTTGTCTGGTTCTGTTGGCGTAATGCTGTACTGCCGAAATTCCTGCTTTATTGAACGGGTTTTGATTATCCATGGACATCGCTTGGCTGCGCGGAACCCAACGGTCGCCTTCCTGCCCCCTAAACCCTTCCCACGTCGAATAACGGTTATGGTACGTAGCTCCGCCATCCTCGAAATAATGAGAATGATCCGTAACCAGATGACAGTAAACCCCCTTTTCTTGCAGCCTCTCAAAAACCGAGTTATCAAAGCTTTCCAGCGGCCCCCAGCCACGATGAAGGAAGTTATATCTCCCTGTATGCAGCTCTCTTCTTGCAGGCATGCACGGCATGCTTCCGCCATAAAAGTTGGCAAAAGTCACGGTTTTCTCTCTTAAACGTTCAAAGTTAGGCGCTTTGACCCAATCGTTTCCATAGTTGGGCAAAAAACTGCGGGTTAATGTATCAAACATAATCATAAGAGCTCTCATGGTTTCTCCATCCTTTTGAGTTGCTTCTTTATTTTCACGGCGGTTATTTAACGGCATTTACGCTTTTGCTGTCATTCCAGAAGAAAAGGGTGAGCAAGCAAGTGACGATGAAGGCCATCGTAATTCCGATGACAGCCCCGAAAAAGCCCATGTCGAAGTTCCCGTGGTTAATGTAATTAGGTAACGCCAAAATCCCCATACCGCCGACCACATAAGCTTTGGAACCCAGGAATCCCATGACCCCTCCACCGATGGAAGCCCCTGCAAGAGTAAAGATAAAAGGATACTTATTGGGTAACGTTATTCCATAAATGGCAGGTTCCGATATGCCAAAAATCCCCGTCGCAAAACATGGAACACACAGCGTCTTCAGCTTGGAGTTTTTGGTTTTCAAAAAGACGCCCAGCACCGCACCCAATGTTGCGAACGGCGTGCCCAGCATTAAAGCCAGAAGCGGATCGAAACCAAATTGTGCTATCGTAATTAAGCTAATAGGTATCAATCCCCAATGCAGACCGAACATGACAAACACCTGCCATAATCCGCCGATAAACAAACCCGCAAGCGTTGGATTCAAATCATATGCTCCCTTAGCCAAAAAGCCCAATATAGCTCCTAACCATGTCGCCGCAGGACCAATAATTAAAAAAGTGAGCGGAACAATAATAATCAAGGTGGCAAAAGGCACCATAAACATTTGAATCACCTTGGGCAGAACCCTTTTTAACCATTTCTCGATTTTGGCGGCAAAGAAAACGGCTATGATTGAAGGAATGACCGACTGCGCGTACTTCATTAACAGGATCGGTACTCCAAACACCTCAAAGTATACAGGCGCCTGAAAAATCGTTCCCTCAAAGAGGGTATAGATCGGTTTTCCTTCACTCAGTAAAGCGGTCAAACTTGGATAGACCAGGGAAGCTCCGATGATGATGCCCAAAATGGGTGACAATCCAAACTTATTTGCGGAAGTATAGGCCAAGATGATCGGGAAGAAATAAAAGAAGGTATCCCCAATCGCCCATAATAAAATATAAGCCCCGGATTGCGCGGACAATACGTTAGTGGCCAATAAAACCGCCGCCAAGCCTTTGGCGATACCTGAAGCTGCTAAAAGACCTAACGCCGGTGTAAATACGCCCGAGATCACATTGATAAAGCGATCAAGTACCTTTGCCTTCTTGTCGGTTTTTTGAGCGGCTGACGCACCTTCGCCTTCAGATAAAGCATCACCGCCTTGTTGTCTTGCCTTCACAACTTCCTTATACACATCGGCTACATGCAGCCCAATGACAACTTGATATTGTCCTCCGCTTATTACAACCGTTACTACTCCATCTAATTTCTTTAAATCTGCTGTCTGTGCCTGCCCATCGTCGTGTAATTTAAATCTCAAGCGTGTCGCACAGTGTTCCAAACTTGATATGTTGCCGGACCCGCCTACGTTTTTAATGATTTCCTTAGCCAGTGCTTCATAGCTCATCCTGTTTGCTCCTTCCGTAGCTGCAAGTAGTTCTAATCCGGATTAGTCGAACCATTGCCTTTAAGCAAGCGCTTACGATAAACTTAGTATAAAGTCGCTGCAAACGAAAAAAAACACTTTCAAAGAACCTTGGGAAATTGTCCAACATTCAGAAAATGATTGGGAAAGAAAGGATTTACGATGAAGTTTGAAAAAATCTTAGAGAAACATTATGCCAAACTAAATGAATTGGATCACCAAATCGCTGCTTATATTCTGAGCCACAAAGCGGAGATTTCTAACCTCAGTATTGTGGAACTGGCTGAAAAAAGCTTTACCTCCAAGTCCTCCATATTCAGATTTGTACAAAAGCTGGGCTTTTCAGGCTACTCGGAATTTAAATATCTGATTCAATGGGACAATCACAATAATCAGACTTCCCCGGTCATTCCGATTGCGCATGTTGGCCAGCAATTGATTCATATCTTGAATAAAACAAAGCAAATGGATTTATTAACGCTGTATGACAAAATCTATAATAGTAAGCGGATTTATTTGCTGTCTACAGGATTAACCCAGCAGCTTCAGGCGCAGGTGCTGCAACGCAATTTCTTAAAAATGGGCATCAGCATGAGTCTGATCCCGTTAGACATCGGAACTCATTTAACAAGCGCAGTCATCGAAAAATTGGAACCCGAGGATCTGTTGATCGTATTTTCATTTTCCGGCGAAAATCATGCCATGAAAGAAGCCTTGGCCATACCTTTACTTAAAAAAATTCCGATTATATCCATCACAAATACCATTCAAAACTGGCTTAGCAATCACTCTTTCTTTAATATTTCAACTTATATTGAAGAATCTGATGAGACTCATTTCACCTCCAGTTTCATACACAATATTATTGATTTTATTACGTTTGAGTTTGAGCAATATCTTAAGGAGAAAATGAGTGGCGTTTAAAATAAAATACTGTGTCTTTTTTTGGCTCAACCTAATAATCAGCGCTTGACAGGGAAGGCCGGTGGGTTGGTCGGCAGATTAACATCCGCTGTCCGGACGCTTTGCACGATTATCCCGTTTGATCCGGAAGCAGAGAGGAAGATGAATTCAGGAATGCCGGAGCGTTATCCATCTATCGATCGATGCACGTAGCGGCTGGAGCTGCAAGCATCAGAGGTTTTAATTTAGTTGGTTAATGTAGATAAAGATCTCTTCGGCTCAAATGATGAGCTGTACCTTACAAATTCCAAATATGCAAAAAGCTCCTGAATCTCCACAAAAGGAAATTCAAGAGCTCGTTCATTGCTAAATTGATGCGGTCGAGAGGACTCGAACCTCCACGGGGGGTTAGCCCACACGGACCTGAACCGTGCGCGTCTGCCAATTCCGCCACGACCGCGTATATTGTCGGTGCATTGTTTTGCAGCAACGTTATATATAATAACATGTATTTTGATGTAAATCAACAACCTTTTTTTGCTTGGACCGGTGCGAAACCTCCCCTTGATTAAAACCGCTCCAATAGGGTATGATAAGAACACAAGTTCGTATATATTCGCATATAAAGGCGGTGTTTTCCCATGGCTGTTCCCGGCCTCAAAGAGGATGAGCTCGCGTTAATCAAAAGCGCGCTGCTGCTAGGATTTTTACAGAAAGTATTTCAGCGGGACGCCCGGATTCTCGAGCAAAGCGAGGTGCTGAAAAGCCCCGAGGTTTACGCCGATTTCATCCGTGGCGGAGAACGGCGGGTGGCCCTCGTGCTGGCCGAGATTCACGGCAAGTTCCGCGAGCGCAACATTGAAATATACCGGATCAGCCAGGACGAGAACGGCATCCAGGCGGAGTACCGCTGCCGCGGCTTCCATGGCAAGATGCGCATACTGTGGGCCGGCTTGCAGCGGGAGGTGTCCTCGCGGATGCGCGCGTATCTGGGCGGCAGCGGCGGCGCGGCGGCCAAAGGGCGGTCATCCTCCGAAGCCCTCTTCCAGAACGCGGACGATGGCGCCTTCCCGGCAAGTATAGCAAAAAAGGGACCCTCCAAGGTGTGATCCATCACCTGAAAGGTCCCTTTCCTCCGTTACTGCACAGGCGGCGAGGACAAAGCCTGCTGCACGCGGGTTACCCCCTGCGACAGCGCGTTTCCGGCCAATGCCGCGGAAGCCACGGCGACCGTTTCCAAAATTTCCGCATCGGTCGCTCCCTTTGACTTCGCCTCCTCGGCATGGTAGAACGTACAGATTTCGTTATTCGTGGACAAAGCGATCCCGAGCGCGATCAGCTGCTTCGTTTTGGCGTCCAGCTCGCCGTCCTCAAGGCTTGCTCCGGTAAACGCGTGATAAGCTTCCGTGATGCCCGGCAGCGAATCGCCGTATCGGCCGATCTCGTCTTTGTACGCTTTGATTTTCTCGCTCACGAGCGACATGGGCTTAAGCATCCTTTCCTGTAATGTAGAGGATAGTCAATCGTATCATTTATACGATGTCCCGCCCGGCAAAAAATATGCTAAACCTCCGGCGCAACCCGCGGTTCCCGCGAAGGCTGGTAAATATAATTCCGGTCCAGCTTGACCACATTGCGGTTGGGCCTGCGAATGAGCACATGCGTATCATCCCAGGCCACCACAATCCCGCGGACGTCGTTGGCTTCGATCGCATCGCGAATCACCCGAACTTTTTCGCCGGATAAACGGTATGCGTTTAATTCTTCATCCGTGATCATCGGTAACACCCACCTCCAGCTCTCATTATACAATAGATCCATCCGATATCCAGCCATGCAGAAAAAGACCCCGCCGGCCTTAAGGCCAGTCGGAGTCTCCAGTACTCCAGAACCTTATGAAAAACCATCATGACTTAAGCCTGCCGCTTACCGCGAAGCATGCTCCTTGCTGTCATTCGTCTCGAACCAAAAATCAAGCACCTTGGCCGACATGACCCGTTGTTCCAAATACCCCACCTGCTGCGGACTGAACTGTTCCTTCCAGGGCACATCGAGCTCTTGGCACAGCCCGGTTATCGTCAACAATTGCGACCATGCTACATAGCGTTTGTACCAGAAAAACTGAGGATGTTCCAGCATATAGGGATAAAGGTCGTCAAACTCTGTATGTTTGCAATCCAGGGCACGTTCAAAGGTAATCTTCGCTTCGGACAATTTCGAAAGGAAAAACTCCGCGTCTACTGCCAATTCTTTCCCCATTTTTTAAGCCTCCTCTCCCTAGTAATCCTCATTATAGCGAAAAAAAAGGGTGCTGCAAAGGATTGCTTGCAAAATTGTTTCTTTTTTCCGAGCTTGCTTTGTCCTTATCCGCACCTAGTCCGCAAAGGTGATTTGCCCGCCATCCAGCGACGCGATGCGGACCAACGACTCCAAACGGATCCCTTGATCGCGAATCGCCCGGGCCCCGGATTGGAAACATTTTTCTACGACGATGCCCGCTCCGACCAACTCCGCTCCGGCGCGGCTGATGATTTTGATCAGCCCCCGGGCCGCGTCGCCGTTGGCGATGATGTCGTCGATAAATAAAACCCGGTCGTTCTCGCTAATAAACTCGCGCGATACGAGAATGTCCGTGACGATGCCTTTCGTAAATGAAGGCACCCGCTCGCACAGCATGTCCGGCTCGGCCAGCAGCGTTTTTTTGCGGCGCGCAAACAGCAGCGGCACCCCTAGCTCGTACGCCGTCGCGAACGCCACGGCGATGCCCGACGATTCCACCGTCACGACCCGCGTAACCCCGGCATCCCCAAACCGTTTCGCAAACTCTTTGCCCATTTCCATCGTCAATTTCGGGTCCACCTGATGATTCAGCAGACCGTCCAGTTTCAGCACCTGGTCCGAAACGATCACGCCTTGCTCCGTAATCTTTTGCTTTAACAGCTCCATCTTTTTTTCCTCCATAAGTCATTCTCTATAGTGAGAGTTCAAAAAGTATTCTTCCTTAATATCTTCAAAAGCTGGCTTTTTGAACTGCCTCTCTATGGGTTTGAGTCATGTCCCGTTCTTGGACAACATACCTTGTACTATATATAGCACATGAACCGGGGGGAAAACCATGAAAAATAGCGTGAAGGTTTTGCAGATCGCTTTCACATATATCGGTACCGTTGTTGGCGCCGGCTTTGCGACGGGACAGGAAATTCTCCAGTTTTTCACCCGGTATGGAAAATGGGGCGTCCTTACGATTCTGCTGTCCACCCTGCTGTTCGTTTGGCTCGGCACCAAAATGATGCTGCTCGCCCGCGAGATCAAGGCCGCTTCGTACGAGGACCTGAACCGCAAGCTGTTCGGAGAGCGCGCCGGGCGTATGCTCAGCCTGTTTACCCTGATCGTCCTGATCGGCGTCAACAGCGTCATGCTGGCGGGAGCCGGCTCCGTATTCATGGAGCATCTGGGCCTGCATTATCAGACAGGACTTTGGATCACTCTGATTTTTACCTTTTTGCTGCTCGGACGGGGGATCAAAGGCGTTATGCAGCTGAATTCCCTCGTCGTGCCGCTGATGCTGATCCTTTCGCTGGTGATCATCGTTAATACGCTCGGCTCGCCGGGAGCGGCCCGTTTTTTAACCCTGGAAACCGACTCCGGATTGCTGGCCGCATGGGTATCTCCGCTCATGTATTCGGCGTTTAACCTGTCGATGGCCCAAGCCGTGCTCGTACCGATCGGAAGCCACACCACAAGCCGGAAGGTAATCGTCATGGGCGGGGTTATCGGCGGCGCGGGCGTCGGCTTCATGCTGATGGCCGGCCACTTTGCGCTCTCCGCCAATATGCCGGGGATCGTGCAGTATGAGATTCCGATGGGCAGCATTGCCCAGCAGCTTGGGCCAACCGTCCAGCTCATTTATGTGCTGCTGATTTTTATGGAAATCTTCAGCACGTTCGTGGCCGACGTCTACGGCGTGACCCTGCAGCTGCGGCAGCACCTTCAAGTACCGCCGATGCTGATCTCGGTCACGATTTTGCTGATCTGCTACATAACCAGCCAATTCGGCTTCAGCTCGCTGCTTTCGGTGCTTTACCCGATATTCGGCCTGTTCAGCCTGTTTTGGGCCTTTATGCTGGCGGCCTATAAGAGCAAAGGAAAAACCGGAAACTAGCGGACTGCGGCTGTTCCAGGGCCGGAAGCCACTGGCGTTGCATTAACGCCTACACAAAATCTCCGGTGCACCTTGCCCGCTATTCCATTTGAGATCACGAGAGAAATCTAACGGTTGTATCCGTCGCTATTTTGCCAAAAAAGCCCCTTTCTAAATTTTAACGGTTGTGAGCGTTGTTATCTGCTCTAATCTGAGCCCAAATCGCCGGGTTTTAGCTAAATAAGCGCTATGGCAACCGTTAGAATTTGAAAACGGCGATATTGGAGCAAATAGCGGCTGTGGCAACCGTTAGAATCGTTAAATGTAGTAAGCGTACATGCATTGGATCGGCCGCAGCGATCCACGTTACATTTCAACGATATGCGCCGTCGGCAGCGCCGCTTTGAGCCGGCCAACGACGTGTTCGTGGCAGGTCATCATGATGATCTGCTGGCGCTTAGCGACCGTCCGCAGCACCGACAGCGCTCCTTCGAGACGGGAGGCATCGAAATTAACGAACAAATCGTCGAGCAGCAGCGGCAAACTCCCTTGTCCTCCCGCGACCGCTTCGGATAAAGCCAACCGCATCGACAAGTACAGCTGTTCCGCCGTCCCCCGGCTTAAACGGGCGCTGTCGATCGGACCATGTTCCGCATGCTCGGCCATCAGCTCCTGGCTGCCTATTTTCATGACAATCCGCCGGTACGTTCCGCCCGTCATCCGGGCAAAATACCGCGATGCCGACTGCAGCACGGCCGGCTGGCGCTCTTCCTCATAGATCCGCCGCACGCGGGAAATCAACTCGCGGCATACGGCCATCACCGCATATTTATCGGCGTATTCCTCCAGCGCCGCCTGCTGTTCCGCCAGCTGCTGCGCCAAATCCTCCTGCCGGCAGCGCGCCTCCAGACTTTCCTGTTCCTGCAGCAAACGGCCGCGCCGTTCCTGCAGCTTGCGCCAGCGGGCTTCCGCGCCTTCGCCTGCCGCCCGCGCTTCTTCGAGCCGCCGCTTCAATTCCGCTTCGTCCACGCCCTCCAGCAGCCGCTCCAGATCGTTTCGCTTGTCCTCATCCATACCGGAAAACAGCACCAGCTCGCGCTGCCGCAGTTCCTTTTCCAGCGCTTCCCGCCGCTCGGCCGCGGCCCCGATGCGGAGAAATTCCTCCCCGCCCTCGGCTTGTCCTTCCGCGAGCAGATGCTCCTCCGCCTGCATCACCTGCTGCAGCCGATCCTCCAAGCGCCGTCCTTCCTCGTCCAGCGGCGCCAGCTTGGCGGCCAGCCGGTCGTGCCCGGCTTTAAGCTCCAGCTCGCGTTCAAGCTCCGCCAGGGCATCCTCCAACAGCTTTATCGCCGCGCCGGCCCCGGAGCCCGCTGTTTCTGATGCCGCTCTCCCGTTAGCGCCGTCCGAGCCGGCTTCCGGACCGGGCGCCGCAGCGGAAGACAGCGGAATTCCGGCGTAAACGCCGCCGTCCGCGGCCCGTTTCGCTTCCGGATCGTCCGCCGCTTGCCCGCCGGACCCGCCGTCGTCTTGCAAAGCCAGGCATTCCCGCTCAAACCGCTCGTTTTCCGCCCGCAGCCCGGAGATCTTGTCCGTCAGCCCGTCGATCCGGCTCAGCCATTCCCGTCCCTGTCCGGCCAAATGGAACACGTCCATCGCCGCCTCCGGCGACAGGTCGGCGGAAAGCCGCCGCTCCTCCAGCCAGCGCTCCCATTCGGCGGCGAGCTTGGCAAAATCTCCTTCCCTCCGGGACAGCTCCCACTCCACGTGCTGCAGCTCATCCTTGACGGCGGCAGCGTGGCCCTGCGCGGCCGCGGCATCCGCTTCGAGCGCGTCATGGCGCTGATCCCACAGCTGCCATTCTTCCATCAGCCGGCGCAGCTGCCGCTCCTCCTCGTCCCAGGCTTCCGTGCGAAGCGAAGCCGCGAAGCCGCTTCCCGCCGCGGCGGCCGCCGTTAGCGGATGCCGGACGAGCCGGGACAGCAGCGCCTCAAGGCGCGTCTCCATCTCCTCGCCGGCTTTCCCGGCTCTTCCGGCAGGCCGGCGAGATGCCGGCGCGGAGCGCCGCCCCGGTGAACCCGCCGGCTTGCCGCGGAAAGCGCCGATGGCGAGGTAAACGTCAAGCCCCAGCAGCAGCACGCCCGTGAAGGCGGCGCTCCAGAGCGATTCCGCGGCCAGCCACAACACGGCGGGAAGCGCGACCGTCAGCACGCAGGCGGCAGCAAACAGCTTGCGGTAAAGCGCGCGCAACCGCGTTTCGGCCAGCGCCTCCGCGTCGGCCGCCCGGACTTCCGCGCGCCGGGAGGCCGCGCTATCCCGCCAGCGGTCCAGCTCGCCGCGGAGCTCGCCCCACAAAGCGCGGATTTCGCCGCGCTCCTGCGGGAGGAGCATCGCAAACTGCCGGCGCCCGGCCGCCGCGCTGTCCTCAAGCCGCGCCGCCGCGTTCGCGCGCGCCGTCTCCGCGCCCGCCGCCGCCCGCTCCAGCTTGGAGCGCTCGCTTTGCAGCAGCTCCATCTCCTTGTCGTAGGCGGCGAAGCGCGCGCTGAACCGGCGAACCTGTTCCCGTTCGCCGACCGTCCCGGCAAAGGCGCGCAGCTCTTCGGCGCGCCATGCCGGGTGGATGCTGCGCAGGCACTCCGCCAGCCGGGCCTGGACCAGGGCGGCTTCGCCCGCCAGTTCGGCCAGCTCGCGCCGCCGCGCCTCATAGGCCGGCAGACGGCCGGCCAGCTGCCGCAGCAGCGGCTCCCGCGCCAGCACCGCCGCGCGCGGCTGCAGCGCGGCCAGCTCCGCCCGCAGCGCTTCCCTCCGCCGGGCCCAGTCGCTGCGCTCGAGCTGCAGGCGGTCCTTCTCCGCCTGCAGCGCCTGCCAGCGCGCCAGCCCCTGCTCCGGGAAGCGCGCCGCCGCCGGCAGCGCGGCCAGCTCGGCGCGGATCGCTTCGCGCTGCAGCCAGTCGCCGCGGCTTGCCGCCGCCTTTTGCAGGCTGGCGGTTTCCCGCGCCAGCGCAGCGCGCTCCGCCTCGCTGGCCGTCAGCTCCCCGGCCAGCTCCTCCAGCTGCTCGAGCACCTCGTTGTAGCGCGGGAGCAGCGCTTTGGCCGCCTCCGCTTCGCGCTCCAGACGCTCGACCGCCTGCAGCAGCTGGGCGATCTCCTGATTGCGGCCGCGCGGGCGGTACAGCTTGTCCATGTCCTGGGCCAGCTTTTTCTCCCCGCGCAGCACCGCTGAGCCCCCGCCGATCCCGGCGTGGAACAAAAAGCGGCTCAGCTCCTCGGACTGCAAAACGCCCACCTCCTGCAGCTCCGTAAGCGAGACGGCAAACAGCTGCTTGAACATCGCTTTGGACAAGCCGCCCAGCAGCTCGCGCTGCATCTGTTCCTGCGTCATCTCCTGCAGCCGGCCGTCCGCATCGCTGCGCGTAATCCGCAGCCGGTCGCCGCGCGTGCCCGGCTGGCTGCGGCCTTCCGGCGGCTGCGCATAACGCTCGATGACCCAGCGGGAGCCGTCCTCCGCGGCAATCGTCAGCGCGCCGCCGTGCACGCCGCCGCGCGCCGGCTCAAACCGCTCGGCGGCAAATGTCCGCGACGGGATGCCGAACAGCATCGCGCGGACGAAGCCGAGCAGCGTGCTTTTTCCCGCTTCGTTCGGTCCGTATAAAACGGTGACCGGGCCCGGCAGTTCCACATCCAGGCCGTGCAAATGGCCAAACCCGCTTACCTGCATTTTCTCCAGCCTCATGATGCTCCCCTCCCGCCAGCCGTTTCATCTTCCGCCAGCAGTGCCCAAGCGAGCTCCTCCGCCCGCCGCAGCAAGCCGAGCCGCTCTTCGGGCCCCAGTTCCTTCAACAGCCGTCTTAGCGTCCGGTTCTCCGCCAGCGGCGCCAGCGCGCTGCCGGTAAGGTCCTCAAGCAGCCCCGGCTCCCGCTCGGCCCGTTCGCCAAGCCGCAGCAGCTCGCCGAGGAAGCTGTCCTCTTCGAGCAGGCCCAAGCGGTCCATCTCCAGCGACGTCTCCACTTTAAAGCCGGCCGGCCAAACGACGCCGCTCAAGGGCGCCCGCGCCGCTAAATCGTCCGCCGCATCCGTTGCCGTCATGCCCTGGTTCCTTGCCGCATCGCTTAACGTTTTGCCCGGAGCGCTCCCCGTTTCATCGCCTGCCGTCCCGCCGGATGCATCCTCCGCTGAACCGCCCGCTGCAGCAAACGGCGCATTCTCCTGAGCGATGCCCAAGCCGCCTTCCTCCAGCAGCCGGCTTTCCCGGCGCCGTAGCTCCTGCATCAGCTCCGCGGCCTCCTGCCCGGACTGCAGCAGCGTATGGAGCGGGCCGCGCCCGGTAAAGGTCAGCCGCACGACGCTGATCCGCGCGGCTTCAGCTTCCCGGACCGCCTCCAGCGCTTCCTCCACCCGGTCCTTCCACGCTTCCTCGCTCGTCAAACCGTCGATCGGCACCGTAATTTCCCGCCACAGCACCTGATCCAGCCGGTGAAACGCCAGGCTTGCCTGCCCGTTCTCATGCACATCGACGATATAACATCCTTTGGGGCCGGTTTCCTTCAAGCTGCGCCCCTGGATGTTGCCGGGATAAACAACCCAAGGATTTTCGCTAAGGATCTGGCGTTTGTGAATATGCCCGAGCGCCCAATAGTCGTAGCCCGCTTCCTTCAACTCGCGCAGCGAACATGGAGCGTAAGCGTCATGCCCCTCCTGGCCGTCCACATTCGCGTGCAGCAGCGCGATGCGGTACAGCTGCGAGGAGTTCGCCTCAGCCTCATCGCGGCGAAACCGCAGCGCCAGATTTTCCGTCACCGACGGCGTTATGTAGGAGATGCCGCTGACGACCGCAACCGGCGCTCCGTCGCTCCGCCGGACCGCCACCCGGCTTTCCGCCTGCCCGCCGAACTCCGTCACATGCGGCGGCAGTTCGAGGCGCAAGCGGCGGCTGCCGAGCGGGTCGTGATTGCCGCGGATGAGATAAACCGGGATGCCGTGCCGCCCCAGCTTGTCCCAGCCTTCCCGCAGCCGCAGCTGCGCGCGCAGCGACGAATCGGCGGCATCGTAGATGTCGCCGGCGAGGACGACGAAATCGACCGCTTCCGCAATCGCCAGCCGGATCAGGCGGTCGAAGGCGGCGAAGGTCGAGTCCCGCAAAAAGCTACGCAGCCGATCCGGCACGCCGGACATCCCGGAAAACGGGGTGTCCAGATGCAGATCGGCGGCGTGGAGAAAACGAAATGATTTCATGATACCAGCTCCATTATTTGAATTGCAGGTACAGTTTTTTCAGTTCATGCACAACCCGGTTCAGCGAATAGTGCGCTTTGGCCTTCTCCGAACCGCTGCGCGCCAACTGATAGCGGTAGTCCGGATCGACGATCACTTTCTCCAGCGCCTCGGCCAGTGCCGGAGCGTCCTCCGGCGGCACGAGCAGGCCGTTCGTTCCGTTTTCGATCTGCTCGGCGATCCCGCCGACCGCCGTGCCGACGAGCGCCAGGCTGCAAAGGGCGGCTTCGGCAAACACGGAGCCAAACGCCTCGGCCCGCGAAGGCAGGACGAAGATATCGAAAAACGGCATAAACTCCTCCGGATGCAGCGTGTACCCGTAAAAAATCGTTTCATTGTAAATGCCCAGCCGCTGGGCGAGTTGCTCCAGCTCCTGGCGGATCGGGCCGTCGCCGATAATATGCAGCACATAATTGTGCCCCCGCTTCTTGAGCTCGGCGCACGCGTTCAGCAAGACGTCCAGCCCTTTGGCCGGAACGAGGCGGCAGACCGTCACCAACTGGGCCACTTCATTTTCGTGCGGCACCGGCTTAAACCGTTTCTCGTCAAAACCGTTCGGGATGACGCCGATCGCCTCGGGCTTCTCCACATAGGAAGCCAGGTACTCGGCAAACGACCGGGACACCGTTAGCAGCCGATCCGTCCGGTGCTCAAGCTCCCCATACAGCGAGGTGAGGAAGCGGTGCTCCGGCCCGTCCGCACGAATCCGTCCGTTTAAGATCAGCTCGCGCTCGTAGCTTGAGTGGACGCTCTGGATCACGGGGGTCCCCGGGAAAACCTCCTTCATGGCCAGCCCGGCGATCGGGTGATGGGCATGGACCAAATCGTACGGCTGCTTAATCCGCAGCTTGGTCCACCATAAGTAATCGCGATACGTTTGCACATATTTTTGCACGATCGGACTGTCCCCGAACTCCTTCCAATCAAAGGTGGCAAATTGTACGGGATCGGTCCCTTTGGAGCGGATGCGTTTCGGCAGCGAAAATAATTCCATTTCCCAGTGGGGAAGATTAAACCGGTCTTGCAGGTGCGGGATCATCGACGATACGCCCCCCGGCTGTTCCGGGGGAAAAAATAAAGCCTGCAACAGTCTCATAGGGTTCTCCTTTATCGCTCGTTCTTTTTGGCGGATGAACCGCTTCTTTTTCCATTATGCCATAGGCAGGAAGGAACATCCATTCCCCTTTTGAGATTGAAAAGCAATATGATACACTGCTGAAGTAAATAGGTACCGGGATTTTTTTGGTGAAAGGAGCAGTAAACATCATGAATATGCCTACCCTGCCCGCCGCGTTTCGCGAGTCGGTGCTGGCGATGCTCGGCCGGGACGAAGGAGCACGGTTCCTCGCCAGCTATGCCCGCCCCCGCGCGTACGGGCTGCGGCTGAATACGCTGAAAGTCGGGCTGCACGGCGCGGCGGCGGCGCGGCTTGCGGAGCTGTTCGCGCTGCGCCCCGTTCCTTGGTGCGGTACGGGCTTTTATTACGAGGAGCGCACCCGGCCGGGAAAACATCCCTATCATGCCGCCGGACTATACTATATTCAGGAGCCCTCGGCGATGTCGGCCGTGGAGCTGCTCGATCCCCAGCCGGGCGAAACGGTGCTGGATCTGGCCGCGGCTCCCGGCGGCAAAACGACGCAAATCGCCGCCAAAATGGCCGGACAAGGCCTGCTCGTCAGCAACGAAATCCATCCGCAGCGCGCCCGCATTTTGGCGGAAAATGTGGAGCGGCTTGGCATCCGGAACGCCGTGGTGACGCAGGCCGCACCCGGGGAGCTGTCCGCGCGCTTCCCGCTGGCCTTCGACCGGATCATGCTGGACGCCCCCTGCTCGGGCGAAGGCATGTTCCGCAAGGACCCGGAGGCCGTGGCCGAATGGTCCCCGGAGGCGGTGGAGCAGTGCGCGGCGCGGCAGTGGGATATTTTGCAGGACGCGGTGGCGATGCTCAGACCCGGCGGGCGGCTCGCTTATTCGACCTGCACGTTTAACCGCCGCGAAAACGAAGAGACGGTCCGCCGCTTGCTGGAGGCGTACCCGTTCCTGCGGCTGATCGCCGAGAAGCGGGTTTGGCCGCACCGCGAGGAAGGCGAGGGCCACTACGTCGCCCTGCTCGAGCGGGACGGCGATGCGGACGGCGGGGGGCGCAGCGCCATCCTCGCCGCAGGCGCGCACAGACACGGCGGCACCCTCCCCGCAGGCGTGCAAAGCGTCGTCCCGGGCGGCGGGTGGCCCGCCCTCCGGCGCGGCGCGGACGCTCCCCCGGGCAGCGCCGCCGCCAAAGGCGGGCGCGGGGAGCGCCCCGGCCGCGGCCGCCGCGACCTGCGTGCCGGCCACGCCGGCCGGGAGACCGCCGCGGCCTGGGACGCCTTCCGCGCCTGGGCGGCGGACGAGCTGCCCGCCTCAGACGCCTTCGCGCCCGGGAGCGGCACGCCGCTCCTGTTCGGCGAAGCGCTGTACCTGCTGCCTGCCAGCAGCAGCCTGCCGCTGTCGCCGGACCACCTGGCCGGCCTGAAGGTCCCGCGCGCCGGGCTGCACCTCGGCGACGTCCGCAAAGGCCGGTTCCAGCCCGCCCACGCGCTCGCGATGACGCTCGGCGCGCCCGAAGCCGCACGGGTCTGGACGCTCGGCGAAGACTCGCCCGCCGCGGCCGCATACCTGCGCGGCGAAACGCTGGAGGTGCCCGCCGATCTGCGCGGCTGGCACCTCGTCACCATCGCCTGCGGCGGGGCCAGCTTCCCGCTCGGCTGGGGCAAAGCCAGCGGCGGCCAGCTCAAAAACCACCTGCCCAAAGGCTTGCGGCAGCACTGTTAACAAGAGCAGATCAATATCCGCTGTCCGGACGCTTTGCACGATTATCCCATTTGATCCGGAAGCAGAGCGGAAGATAAATTCAGGACAAGAAAATAGGTTTGGAGCAGCAGACATGTTTGAGTTCATTTGTTCGAGTTCATTTGTTCGAGTTCATTTGTTCGAGTTCATTTGTTCGAGTTCATTTGTTCGAGATTATTAGTTCGAGATTATTAGTTCGAGATCGTTAGTTCGAGATCGTTAGTTCGAGATCGTTAGTTCGAGATCGTTAGTTCGAGATCGTTAGACAGGTTTGTGAGAAGGAGGTCTAGGAGAAGTGAAGCAGACCTGACGGGAGGAATGGGGCAAAACACCGGGAAAAATGACCGTGATTAGCCCCACCCTCTCCCCCCTGAACAAGAGGGATAATCGTGCAAAGCAGCATGCAGGGGTACCAAGACACGAACGCTATAAACAGCCGTTTTTTTAACCTTTCTCCCAAGCTCGCCAACCGCCCCCTTCCCCCCGCAAAAAGAACGTATCATCCCCAGCATTCCGCGGCCCTACCAAGCGGTTTCCTGAGCAATCAACCGGGTTCCCGCCTCAAGTTTGTTGACAACAAGCTTTTTCCATGGAATAATACATCTATCTAATTAGATGATTATGAAATCAGGAGAGCGATAAACATGCAGCTTGACCGCCTCGTTCATTTCCACAAAGCCGTCGGGGACGTCACCCGCATCCGGATCATCGCGCTGCTTCAAAGCGGGCCGCTTCACGGCCAGGCGCTTGCCGGAAAATTGGGCGTCACGCCGCCGACCATTACCCATCACATCACCAAGCTCCGGGAAGCCGATTTGATTTATGAGCGCCGGGACAAAAATACGATTTATTTTTATCTGAACGAAAAAAGCTTAACCCAGCAGGCCCAGGCCATTCTGAATGTCGGCAAAACGCAGCCCCTGGCGGCGGACGGCAAACAAGATGAAGCGCAGCGCAAAGCGTCCGTCGAAAGCAGCTTTTTCAACAAGGACGGCACGTTAAAGCATCTGCCTGCCCAGCGCAAGAAAAAACTGATCGTGCTCGAACGCCTTGTCAAAGGTTTGGAGCCGCGCCGGAAATATACGGAGAAGGAGATCAACGAGTACATCCGGAAATTTCACGAGGATTTTGCGACCATCCGCCGCGAGTTTATCATGAACCACTATATGTACCGGGAAAACGGAATCTACGAACTGAACCCTCCGGAAATGTGGGGCAAAAGCTAGAACCGCCGTTCGGCGTAATAACTATTTTGGCCGGTAATGCGGTAGCGGGCGTACTTAGGACGCCCGGCCGCATGGCTTTTTTTGCTTAACAAATTAGATAAATATCAAATTAGATTACTATCTTATTTTGCTTACAAAGGAGTCTGATACAAAATGAAGCACAAGCATACGCTGCGTGAAGAAAAACAGTATGCGCGCCTGTTCGCCGCCGGGATCGTGAACGGCATCGGAGACCGCTTCAGCCAGGTTGCCGTTCTCGGTCTATTGCTGTCGCTGACGGGATCGGGTTTGGCCGTCGGCATTACTTTTGCCGTTCGCCTGGTTCCCTATCTGCTGTTCGGGCCGCTGGGAGGGATGCTCGCCGACCGTTTTTCCAAAAAATCGCTCCTGATCTTTACGGATGTCGCCCGTTTTTTCTTTGCCTTGACCCCGCTGCTGGTCCGGCAGGCGGACGATGTATGGATCATTTACGTCAGCTCGTTTGTGCTATCGGCCGGCGAGGCGCTGTATGCTCCAACCCGGATGTCCGTGATTCCCCGTTTGGTCCGCAGGGAAAATCTCCTGGCCGTCAACAGCTTGGAGCAGGCGCTGGTCGGTTACGTGCTGATCGCCGGCTCCGTGACCGGTGGATTCGTTTCCGCCCTGAGCGGCGGTCAGGCGTCGTTCATGCTGAACGCCCTGACTTTTCTCGCTTCGGCTTTGCTTTTGTCCAGACTGGATCTCCCCCGGGAACGCGGACAGGCTGCAGAAGCATGCGGCTCGGTTGTATCGTCGGGGCTTTCGGGCGGGGCGTTTATAGAAGCAGCCCCAGAGACCTCGCGGCCCCTCCCCGAGCCCCAAAGCAAACCTTCGGGAGCGCTTCGCCTGCTGTTGTCCCATTCGTTGTATTTGCGGCTAATGATCATCGTGTTTGCTATTTGGCCGATCGGCGACGGGATGATTAACATTCTGATCAGCGTTTACGCGTCGGAAGTGTTTCATATGGGAGAAATCGGCATCGGCCTGCTGTACGGTGCTTTGGGGATCGGTCTTGTGGCGGGCTCCAAAATCACCGGGAAAATTGGCCGGCGCATGGAAACGGTGGCGATATTCGCCCTGCTGCTGGAAGGTGCGATCCATATGCTGATCAGCCAAAGCGCTGTTTTTGTGCTCGCCCTGATCCTGATGATCGGTTCGGCCATGGTGTCCAGCATCGGCAACGCCTGCAACGAAACGGTTTTGATGAAGACGGTACCCGCCGGCTGGCAAGGGCGCTTCTTCGGTACGCTGGCCGCGCTGCAAAATGCGATCATGGGGGTGTCGATGTTGACTGCCGGTTTTCTCCTCGACCTCGTGGCCCCCAGATCCCTTGGCCTGGCTGCCGGAATTTTATTTACGTTGTTGGGGGCCGGGACAGGAATCGCCTGGGCCGTGGAGCAATCCCGGCAGGCTCGTACGAACATAGAGTCCGAGACACTTTAAATATAGCGGAACTTTACCGTGAACCGGGAAGCCGCATATGGGATAATGTGGTAGAAGCTATTATATAAATTGAGGAGGCAAATCATTTGCCGAAATTTACGATTCGCAAAATGGAGCGGCCTTACGATTTTACGGAAGTTGCGCCGCTGCTGAATTTCATTTGGTCCGAGCCGACGACGGCCGAACTGCTCAAGGAAGAAGAGGACAAAATTCCTCCGGGAAGGCTGCATTACAACGAAGAAGGCAAGCTGACGGGTTGGGATCGCCCTAAATGGGTGGCTGAAAACGAAGACGGGCTTGTCATCGGTTACGCCCATGCGTGGAGGGCCCCCTGGTCGGACCCGGGGACTTTGCTCCAAACCGTTGTCGTGCATCCGGAAAAACGCGGGAACGGAGTTGGCCGGGCTTTGTACGATGCGCTTCTGCGGTGGTCCGTTGAAGTCAAGGCTTCCCGCCTGATCAGCCACATCCGTGAGAACGATCAGGAAGGGGTAGCTTTTGCGGAACGGCGCGGCTACATCAAGGAACGGCATACTTTCGAATCCGTACTGGACCCGTTTGCGTTTGATAACGATAAGCTGTTCGAATCGATCAAGGCCGTGGAGCAATCGGGGATCCGGTTCGTTACGCTAGCGGAGGAGCCGGGAGAAGCAAGCGAGAGAAAGCTGCATGAGCTGTACAAAGTCACGCACCTGGACATTCCCGGATTCTCCGGCGACTTTCCCTGGTTCGAGGAATGGAAAAAGTGGAGCATCGAGCAGCCCGGCGTACGCCCGGAGTGGATCCATATCGCCAAGGACGGCGGCCGATACGTGGGCGTCGTTACGCTGCAGCAGAACGAACAGACGCAGGCGATGTATCATGAGTATACCGGCGTGCTTCGGGAATACCGCGGACGCCGGATTGCACTCGCCCTCAAGATGCTTGGCATCCAAACGGCACGCGCCTGCGCGGTTCCTTATTTAAAAACGCACAACGACTCCATGAACGGGCCGATGCTGCACATAAATCGCGATCTGATCGGTTTCCGGGCGGAGCCGGGAACTTACAAGATGGTGTGCGAGCTACAGTGAGAGCTGGGCCTGCATTTTGAAGCTATCTCGTGGCTAGTCGCTATTCGCCCATTTCCCGGGTAATTCCCAAGCAATATTTTTCCAGCGCCAGTTTAACGCCCTCTTCGTTGTTGGACGCCGTTACGGCATCGGCCGCGTCTTTAACCTCCTGCGGAGAATTGTCCATGGCCACGCCAAGCCCAGCGAAGGTGAGCATCGTCAAATCGTTATAATAATTGCCGATGGCCATGACGTTTTCCGCCGGAATGCCCCGCTTTTCCGCCAACTTTTGCAGCGCGGCGCCCTTGGAAGCATCCTTATGCATCAAATCGATGAAAAAATCGCCGCTGCGCAGCATGTTTAACTTCTGCGGCCATTCGCTCCATTCCGCAAACACGCGGTCCACCTGCTCCATCTCCCCCGAAACGGTTAGTTTAACGATCGGTTCGCGCAGCTCGGCCCAAGCCGGAAGATCCTGCGGCACCACAAAAAAATTGCTGTAGATATCCAGCACTTCCTGGCTCAAACGGGACGCTCCTTCCACGTATACGGTAAACGTCGTATTGATGTCGAAATGCACTTTATGCTTGCGGCAATACTCCATATATGGCTCCAGTACTTGCCGGTCAAGCGCAAATTCATGAACGGCTTCCTCCGTACGCACGTCGACCGTGACCGCGCCGTTATGTGTAATGACATACCCCTCCAGGCCGATCCGGCGCATAAAAGGGAGCGAACTGATCGGAGCCCGTCCGGTGCACAGCACGAATTCCGCGCCTTGATCGGCGATGGCCCGAATCGTTTCCATCGTGCCCGGCGTCAATTCATGATCATCGGTCAATAAAGTTCCGTCTACATCCAAAGCGATTAGCTTGTATTTCATATTTAAATTGTCTCTCCTTTATATTTCTCAACCCTCCCAAACCCTCCCTTACCGTAAGGGAGGGCCCCAAGGGCCTGCCGCCCTTTGGATACCCGCAAAGGGGAGGAACGTGGGAGCTATAGAGGCGCTCCTGCGGCTGTTCCCTTCGGGAATGCGCCTGGCTGCGTGCGTGGAACGCTTTTCCCCCTTCGGGTACGTCTTACTTGGGGCGCTCCCGGGTTACCTGGAAACACGCTGCAGGCACTGCTGCTTTCGCACGCACCAGGGTGGCTATAGGGAAGCAGCCGCTTGTCGCCCTTTGGGCACGCTCTGCTTTTGGCGCTCCTGCGAGGGTGGGGACTGCTACATAGGCTGTTTTTACTGCAACGTTCGTGCTTGCACCCGCTCTCCCTTCGGGATTCGCTCTACTTCGGCGCAAAGCTTTAGCTTGTTTGTGCTACTTGTGGCGCGCTACACAGTTCCTTCGTGCTTGCGCCCGCTCTCCCTTCGGGATTCGCTCTACTTCGGTGCAAGGCTCTAGCTTGTTTGTGCTACTTGTGGCGCGCTGCCCAGTTCTTTCGTGCTTGGAGCCGCTCTCCCTTCGGGATTCGCTTACTTCAGCGCAAAGCGTTAGCTACTTTTGGTTACTTTTTATATGCTTTCAAAGCGGCCAGCTCGGCTTCGGTCAGCTCGCGGAAGGCGCCTTTGGGGAGCGCTTCGTCGAGGACGAGCGGGCCCATGGAAATGCGCTTTAAGTAAGTGACTTTGGAGCCGACGGCTTCGAACATTCGCTTCACTTGGTGGAACTTGCCTTCGGAAATGGTGAGGCGTATGCGCGAAGTTAGGGTGCCGTCGGCGAGTGTGTTTCGCTCAAGGACGTCGAGCTCGGCGGGCAGGGTGATGTAGCCGTCGTCGAGTTCGACGCCTTGTTTGAATCGCTCTGCTTCGGGGTCCCCGACTTGGCCGTCGACGATGGCTTCGTACGTTTTGGGCACGTGCTTGCGCGGGGACAGTAAATCATGGGCCAGCTGGCCGTCGTTGGTGAGCAGCAGCAGGCCTTCGGTATCTTTGTCCAAACGTCCGACGGGAAAAGGGTCGAACACGCGAAATTCCGCCGGCAGCAAGTCGAGCACGGTCTGTTGCCGGAGGTCCTCGGTGGCGGAAATGACGCCGGTCGGTTTATGCAGCATCAGATAAACGAATTCCCGGTATACGATTCGTTCCCCATCGAGCTCGATGACGTCCCCGAAAGGGTCGCATTGCGCGCCGCTATCTTTGACGACCGCGCCGTTTCGGGTCACCCGGCCCTGCTTCACGAGCTTTTTGATTTCGGCTCGCGAGCCGTAGCCGAGATTCCCCAGGATTTTGTCGAGTCTTTGCGTTTTTTTGCCTGGACTCATTCGTTATGTCCACCTCCAGCCGGCCGGATATTCGTTTTTGAGCAGGCCGTTTTGCCATTTGCCCCAGCCGAGGGAATAACCGTCCACGGTGACAAGCACATAACCTTTCGGATTAGCCCCATCGCGGGTATGGACCCGCGAAGCTTCGATTTCCAGCGTTTCTCCTTTTAAATAGCGGACGGCCTCCCCACCGTCCGCGGACAAATCGAGCGTTCTGGCCGCCTCGGAAGGCGCCAGCGCCGTAGCCAGCGGATGCCCTGGCGTAAACCGGCCGTTTTTGACCGTGCCGGCATACCAGCCCGGGCGAACGACCTTTAGCCCGTCCAGCTGTTCTTTGGCGACCGGCGAAAGGTACACGTTTCCGCCGAACGTCAGCGGTGTCCCGGGCAGTTCGGCCCGCAAATGCTCCGCGGCAAAAGCCCGCCAGCTCTCCAGCATCTCCCGTTCGCCGGAGCCCCTTTTGTCCCCGCCGGCCGCTTGACGGGAACGCTGCGCAGGGCGAGCCGCCGCTCCACCGCGAGTTGCTCCGCTTTGCCGCGAAGCGATGCGTTCATGCCCGCCCGCAAGCTTGGCCTCCGGAACGTGCGTCTCCCTATTTCGCTCCAGCACCGCGACAAAATGCCCTTCGCCTTCCACCTTATGCGGCCATAATCTGCCGCAGCCGGCGGTTTGCTTTTTGATTTCCTCTGGGACCGAAGCCATAACGCCCCCTTCTTCGCCGCTTAGCCAATCCAGCCAATCCGGCCGTCCCGGGGTAATACCGGTGTCCCGCGGCACAGGCACAACCTCGAAGTCCGGGTTCTCCAGCAAAAATTCCGCGATCATCGCCTCGTTCTCTTCCGGCGCAAACGTGCAGGTGGAGTAAACGATCCTGCCGCCGGGCGCCAGCATCGCCGCCGCCGTTTTCAAAATATCCCGCTGCATGACCGTACATTTCTCGATCGAATGCCGTTCCCACTGCCGGGCCATGTCTTCATCCTTTCGGAACATGCCTTCGCCCGAACACGGGGCGTCGATCAGGATTTTATCGAAATAATGCGGAAAAGCCCGGGCGATCCGCTCCGGCGCTTCGTTCAGCACCACCGCGTTCCGCACGCCGTAAAGCTCGATGTTTTTGGCCAAGGCCTTCGTCCGTTCCGCATGGATATCGTTGGTAACGAGCACCCCTTTGCCATTCAGGCGGGCCGCGATTTGCGTCGACTTGCCCCCCGGAGCCCCGCATAAATCCAGCACCCGGTCCCCTTCCGAGACGTTCAGCAGCTCCGCCGGCGCCATCGCGCTCGGCTCCTGTATGTAATACAATCCGGCGTGGTAGTACGGGTGTTTGCCGGGCTTGACCCGTTCATCCACATAAAAGCCCGCCTCGCACCACGGAATCGGACGGAGCGCAAACGGCGACAGCTTCAGGAACGAGTCCGGGCCGATTTTTAACGTATTGACGCGGATTCCCGCATGCCTGGGATCGTCATAGGAGGACAGGAACGCCTCATACTCATCCCCAAGCAGCTCCCGCATTCTATCCAAAAAAACGCTCGGTAGTTGCACCGTCATCTCGTACCATCCATTCTTCAGAAACTCTTGTTGAAAAACAACGCTATTGTACCACAGGTTCCCTATTTCCGGGAAACGCCCGTTCATCCAAAACAGCGGCGCAAACCGTGTAAAACTCCGCTGCGGATGACCAGACTCCGACGATTATCTGATGATTAACTGTAAATCATACAGCTATAGTATACCGAATTGCCAAGCCAATCGTTTTAATTGCATCTCATACAACTACATCCCATTCTTTTGAAAAATCCAATAGACTTCGCTTAGGCCGCCCGTTTTGCCCCGGAAACGGCAAAAGCCCGCCCCAATAAACGATAGAGGCGGGCCTTAATATCAGCCGTTTAATTCCCGTTGTCGCTGCTCCAGCTTCAGCCGGCGTTCCTCATGTTTTTCGCCCCGCTGCGGCTTGCGCCGCTGCGGGACGTTCGGGGCGATCTCCGCCGCCGCTTGCTCCACGGCGTCGCGCAGCGCCGGATCGACAATATCAATCGTTAAATCATAATACGCAAAAGAACGGTTTTGCCGGGGCTCCAAAGCTTCTGCATAAGCCGCCGTCTCCCGGCGCAGCTTGCCCAGGTCGATCCCCAGCGCCCCTTCCGGATACGGCGCGAGCCGTTCCAGCGCCGACAGCAGCATTTTCCGGGCGCCCGAAACGTTTCCGCTCCGCGCATGAAACAGCCCGACGGCTACCTGCAGCAGGCCTTTGTACAGCGGATCGTGATCCCGCTCCAGCCACAGCTCCTCCAGCACCTCATGGCACTCAAAGTAATCGCGGTCCCGGTTAAAATAAACCAGATACGCCACGTACAGCGGCTCATAGCTCATCGCCGGGCTCCTCCACTTTTTTGTGCCGCTTGATTAGCTCTTTGACCTCGGTCAGCAGTTCCTTGAAGCCTTCGAAGTCTTTCGCTTCCCAAAGCTCGTTAAACCGGCGCTGCGCGTCGATCGCCTCCGAGACGAGATGATAGAAATATAGCTGGTGAATGGCCGCGAGCAGCGACGACACGATATTGGAGTCGTCCTCAAAGCTTTTTTGCGCCAACAGAATTTCCTGACGGATGCTCGACATCTCATTGTCCAGCACAAAAGCGGCCTCGGCCGCTTTCTTCAGCCGGGCGCGCATTTCCTCCGGCAGGCTTTCGCGGTATTTATAGTTCAGCGAGTGCTCGATCGTCGCCCAGAAGTTCATCGCCAGCGTGCGGATCTGGATTTCGGCGAGCACGTTTTTTTGCCCAAGCGCGGTTTGCACCGGGTATTCGACGATCATATGAAAGCTGCGGTAGCCGCTTTCCTTGTAGTTCGTGATGTAGTCCTTCTCGTACAGCACCTTCAGGTCCTTGCGCATGCGGATATATTCCGCGACCCGCCGGATATCCTCCACGAACTGGCACATGATGCGGATGCCGGCGATATCCTCGATGCCCGTCTCCAGATCGTCCATGGACACATTAAGCCGTTTGGCTTTTTCTAGAATGCTGGAAATTTTTTTGACCCGTCCGGTCACGAATTCAATCGGCGCGTATTCTTCGCGTTTTTTTAGTTCGGACCGCATCGTTTTGAACTTCACTTTTAATTCCTCAACAGCTTGTTCATATGGAAGCAAAAATGTTCCCCAATCTCTACTGTCCATCCCTATGCCTCCTGTCTTCTGTAACCCGGTTTTCTAGCGGTGATCGGCCCCCACCGCCTCGGAAATATGGCTAAACCCGTCGCGCGCAAGCAGCTCCCTCAAGCCGCGATGCAGCTTCCGGTTGATCTCCGGTCCCTCATAAATCAGCGCAGTATAAATTTCCACCAGGCTGGCGCCCGCACGTATTTTGTCATAGGCGTCGGCAGCGGAAAAAATCCCGCCCGAACCGATAATCGGCAGTTTGCCGCCCGTTTGGCGATAAACGCGGGAGACGATTTCCGTCGATCTGGCGGCCAGCGGCTTGCCGCTAAGCCCGCCGGTCTCCTTGGCGTTCTTATGGTGAATCCCTTCTCTGGAAACGGTCGTATTCGTGGCGATCAAGCCGGAGACACCGCTTTTTTCGATCGTATCGACCATATACTCCAGTTCCCGGTCGCTTACGTCGGGGGCAATCTTCACCAGTACCGCTTTGCTCGCGCCGTGTTTCTTGGCCTCCGCCGCCATCTGGTTCGTCACCGCCCGCAGCAGCCCGGACAACTCGTCGCCATGCTGCAGATTACGCAAGTCCGGCGTGTTTGGCGAACTGATATTGACGACAAAAAAGTCCGCATACGGATACAGCGCCGAAACGCATTTCTCATAATCGCGAAACGCCTCTTCATTAGGCGTCGTTTTGTTCTTTCCGATGTTCACGGCGACGGGAATCGGCCGCTGTTTTAACGCCCGCAGCCTTGCCGCCATTTCCTCCGCGCCGCGATTGTTGAAGCCCATCCGGTTGATCAGCGCTTCTTCCGGAGGAAGCCTGAACAGCCGCGGCCGGTCGTTGCCCGGCTGCCCGGCCGGAGTTACCGTCCCCACTTCCATAAAACCGAAGCCGATGGCCGAAAAACCCTCCACCGCGTCGGCGTTTTTATCGAGTCCGGCGGCGAGTCCCACCGGGGAAGGAAAATGAATTCCGAATAAGTCCGTGGCCAGCTCCGGCACTTCCGGAACGCCGTACATACCGCGCATGAGGGTGAGGGCCCCCGGGATTTTGGCCGCATTATGCAAACCGTCAATGACTAAATGATGGGCATTTTCCGGATCCATCCGAAAAAAAACGGGTTTCCCCAAAAGCCGATACAACACGTTATTTGTCCACTCCGATCGCTGTTTCCTGTGCATTTTTTCTATAAACAGTTTAGCCGTTTCCGGCCAAAAAGAAAAGTTTAACCTCGCCGCATGTGAAAACCACTACAAAGTGATGGAATTTTAAAATGAAAGCCATTACAATAGGAATATAGCAGTTGTAAAAGTATGTGTTCACAACCTCTAAAAGGGAGGGGATGTAGCTGTGTCAACCAAACGTATACCGCCCACGCTCCAGCAAAAAAAGGACGAAGTCAACAAGAAGGCGCTCATCTGGTCGATCTCCATCGCCGCGGCGCTTATTGTGGCAACTACCGTCCTCTTGATTTTGACGTAAAACTCAAAGTCTTTTTAGTTAAGCCAGTGATATACTCGATGGGGATTGGTCTGATCCTCGCGGTGTCCGAGCTTGAATCTTTCTTTCGGGACGCTCTCCAGGTCTGGCAAAATCCCCTTTCCTATCGTCACCTTCGTTCCTTTCGGGGCGAGATCGAACAGTTCTTCCACATCCTTTTTCCCCATGCGGATACAGCCCAGCGATTCGTCTTTGCCGATGCTGTCCGGATCGTTCGTCCCGTGAATCGCGTAGTTCGTGTCCGATAACTGCATGCCGCGGCTGCCGAACTCGCCGTTGTCTCTTCCGTTCGGGTTGATCACTTTGTCCGAAATAGCAAAAGAGCCTTCCGGCGTCCTGTCGCCGCCCAGTCCCACAGGATAACTGCGAATCAGCTTGTCACCGCTGACGACGGCCAGCACATGCGTTTTCTTGTCCACGATAATCTCAAACGGCTCGGTGAAGTACGGCTGTTCTTCCGGAGCCAGACCTTCCTTTGCCGCGTCCGAATTCGCGCTCGGCTGACCCGCCGCACCGGAACCGGCGGCGTTTTGCAGCGTCTTCAGCAGCGGCCCAAACGTTTTGACCATAACAGGATCGCTGCCGGCAAGCCAATTGTCCGGGAAAGGCCGGGTCAAATCGTCCAGACTGGACGGCCATTCCCCCGTACCCTCTTTGTATCTCTGCATCGCCGAAGCAAGCACGCCCAGCGACTCCTGGTACGGAATCCAGCGCTCGGCCGCCGCCTGCAAGCCGGAAGCGTCCGGCGGGGTGCAGCGGCATGCTTCCGCGTCATAGGATTGGATCGTCGTCGTTCCTTGATTCGGACTTTGCTCCAACTCATAAACGACCGGCATGTCGTCCGTCCAGAGTAAATAATCGCCTTTCCGCTCCATGCCCAGCACCGCGGCATTCAGAATCGGCGCGCCGGTGCGGTTCTGCAAATCGATCAGCCCGCCGAGCGCCTCGGCGCCGGCCCTGGCTTTACCGAAAGCGTAACCTTGCGCCGTAAATACCGGCCCTTTGACGGCGTCCGCCGAGCCGGCCGAACCGGCCTTTGCCGGAGCTTTTCCCGGCGGCGCGGCCGGCTCGGCATCCGGTACAGCGGGATCCGTCTCCGCTCCCGGTTCGTCTTGAAGGCCGGCCATGGCCGGTTCGGCCGTTTTTTCACTCGGCGCATACGCCGAAGGGAGCCCGATCACCACCAGGGCGATCAGCAGGGCGATGCCCAGCTTGCGCAGAAAGCGGCTACGCTTCTCCCGCTGCTTCGTCTCCTGCAGCAAGTCGGCTTTGTAGCCCATCCATAAATCCTCCGGAATTTTGCTCGCTTCGAAAGCTTCATAGACGCCGCCCGCCTGAATATAGCAGTACCGTGCCTTTCCCGTCTGGCCGCTCGCTTCGTATTCCTTGCCCAGTAAATACCAGGCCATTTTGTTTTTCGGGTGGTTTTCCACAAATTTTTTGAGGTAGGCTGAATCCCCCATACGTTTCCTCCATCAAATGGAAAAGTTAAGCTTCAACTATTACTATATCGGCAAAATGGATGGCGTTTCTAACCCAAACCTGCGAGAAAAGCGCATTTTGCGACTTAGTACCTACATCGCTTCAACATTTTCCGGGACATTTTGGAAAAAGCAAAAAGCGCGGTCGGCAGGAGGCCCTGCTTTTCCGCGCTTTAGAACTATATAAATTGCCTGAATCTTGGCTTTTCGTAGGTTCAACCTATACAGCCGCTTGGTTCCAATTGCTTAATCCCGGCTCGCCAATTTTGCGAGCAGGCGAAGGATTTCCAGGTACAGCCATACCAGCGTGACCATCAAGCCGAACGCGCCGTACCATTCCATAAATTTCGGTGCTCCCCGGTGGGCTCCCTCTTCGATGAAATCGAAATCCAGCACCAGGTTCAAGGCGGCGATGATGACGATCACGACCGAGATGCCGATGCCGATCCAGTCGTTGCTGTGGAGATACGGCACCTGAATTCCAAACAAACCGAGAATAAAGCTGAGCAGATAGACGAGAGCCACGCCCCCGGTAGCCGCGACGACTCCGAGCTTGAAGTTTTCCGTCGCCTTAATCAGCCGGGTCTTGTAGGCGATAAGCAGAGCCACAAACACGCCCATGGTCAGCAGAGTCGCCTGTAGCGTGATTCCATGGTATACCGTTTCGTATTGGGCCGAAAGGGCCCCCAGGAACATCCCTTCGGCAATGGCGTAAACCGGGACCAGATACGGGGCCGTTCTCGGCACAAAGCTGACGATCAGCGCCAGGATCAACCCGACGATCGCACCTCCGATCGCCATCGGGACAACGTTCATCCCGTCGAAATACAGCATCCATGCGCTGAACGCGCTGCCGAGGAGGATGACCAATGTGATAAACGATTTGTTTACCGTCCCCTCGACGGTCATCGCGTTCATTCCGGAAAATGAGTCCGGCCTGTCAAACGTATCGCTCCTTAAAGTTGGGTTACCGCTGCGTCCGATCAAGAAACAACACCTCATTTATCAATTTGTTACTATGATATCATAAAATATTCCAACTATACTAGAACATATTGTCGTTTCCATTTTGGGCTCGAACTAACCTGCCTAAATCCCGCGAAGTTCCCACGAACCCACGAAATGCACGAACCCACGAAATCCACAAAATCCACGAACCCACGAAATCCACGAAATGCAAAAGAGCATGCGATTTTCGTCGAAACCCCACGGCCCCCTAATTGAATTGGAGTCCTGCCCTACAATATATTATTGTATTTCTAAGGGAGGACGAACAGTATGCGACGATCAAGTAAGCTATACGAGGAAGTGCGTATCGAAGTAGTGCGTGAAGCCATGTCGGGGAT